>Ga0316630_10000001_pt1 | contig 136735 bp, 230 predicted proteins | sample OWC_May_M1_C1_D6_FD_207658 | JGI IMG/M metagenome (GOLD analysis project Ga0316630, IMG submission 207658) | Wetland soil microbial communities from Old Woman Creek delta, Ohio, United States - OWC_May_M1_C1_D6_A | ecosystem: Environmental > Terrestrial > Soil > Wetlands | place: USA: Ohio...
CATCGAGGTCCGTCTTCCAGCGGCGTAGCGTCGCATCGGTCGCATGGCACGTCGTGGTCCACACGCCCGCCAGAATCAGTGTTTTCGTCGGACATCGTCAGCCTCCGAGACGACCCCCCCCCGCACCGGCCCTCGCCGCCGCTAGGCCGCACGTGCATTCGTCGTCGGCATCGTCAAGCACCTGGCACCTGACCCCGTGTTCGCCGTAGACACCGAGCGCGCGCCGCAGCGACTCGACCTGCGCGCGCAACGCGTCTCGTTCGGCCGTGACGTCCGCGAGCGTCGCCGGCCGCGGATAGTACCCCGACGGCGTCTCTCCGCACACACAGCATGGCCCGTATCCGGCAAGCGCGCATCGGCAGTGGCCGTCGGACGAGCAGGTGGCATATACGTGCGGCGGGTCGTCGTTATCCATGACCGTCGTCCTCCTCAGACAGTGCCGCCAGCCGATCAAACAGACTTTTTAGCTCGTCCATCGTCCATGTGCCAGCGGTGCACGAGCCCTCGATGTGTCCGATGGCCTGAAGCAGCGCGCGCTGATATCGCGGCTCGCGCAGCGGCGCGATCTGGGCGCGGCGCGCATCGCTCTCTCGTTGGGCGGCCATGGCCAACTCGGCGCCGAGCCGCTCTCGCGCCACGCGCACGTACGCTCGGAAGTCGTCGCGCTGCCACTCCGCGGTGCGGCCGAAATCCTCCGGCTCCCACCCGATCGCCTCGGCCATCGCGCGCGCGATCTCGTCGTCGGGCCCGACGGGCCATCCGTCGGCGTAGCGCTCCACGTCGTCCGTCACGTTACAACGTCTCCCGCAACGACGATTACCGTAGCGTACGGACCTCGGTGCCGCGTCAGCTGCGGACGACAACGCTCGCTGAGGTCATCGTCGAGATCGTCATCGGACGCGATGAATGCCGTCTCCTCCCCGTCGTACTCCTCAATCCACGTATACATGTCGTCTCCAAGCTCAAGGTCGACTGGCGCATACGACGGATACTCCACGCCGATCACCAACTCCGCCTCTTGGTCCATCGTCAACAGCTTCGCGATTGCATCCTTTACCTTCACGGCACACCTTCCTTGCTCAAGCGGTTGCGGCGGCTCTCGCGCGATGGGACACGCGCCGGACCATGCACCACGCACACGATCCCATGCAGCGAGCCGTCGCGCGGAAGCTGTCGTGAGTACACGGGGACGCCGCACGCCGTCGCGAAGCCGAGCTCTAGCGCGGTGCCAAGCCCAACGTAGCCGTCGGGCGCGTGGAGCCAGACGAACTCTGCGGCGGTGATGGCACGCAGGTGGCGAGACACCAGCATGGTCGGCGTCGCGCCGGACTCGCCGCGCATGGTCACGAACCCGTCGCACTCAGACTCGGGTTCGACGCTGCGCGGCGACAGGATCGCGCAGCCCAAGTCGGCGAGTTCCGCGTACGCCTGCTGCAAACCCACCAGGTCACGCCGAAACGACCCGCACAACACGACGTTCGTCACGTCGTCACCTCCGTCGCGGCGAACGCGGCTGCCAGCGCGGCACGGAGCCGCGGCATCGCCACGTCGTTGCGCTCGGCCTGCGCTGCTGCCAGCGTCGCGAGGTCGTCTGCGCTCAGAATCGCGTCGTCGGCGTCGACGAACGCCCGCGCCGCCGTCACGACGGCCTCGGCCGCGGCGAGCCGGACGCGGAGGCGCTCCAGATCAGCGATACGTGCGCCGGGAAATAACGGCACGTCGCACAGGTACCCGATCACCTCGGAGAGCAGATCGTCATCCGTCACGTCGCATCTCCGTCGCCGCCCAGCTTGGTCGCACGGAGCTCGCACGGCTCGCCGTCCAGCTCGCCGGACGTGACCCACTCGATGCCGGGTTCGCCCTCCGCGCACTGGCAGCACAAAGACAGCACGGGTCGGTTCCGCGCGATCTGCTTCGCCGCGGAGGGGCTCGACGCCTCGACCTCTGTGTGCACGCTGATCGTGATCGAGCCCGAGATAAGAAATTTCGCCATCGTCAGCCTCCGTCGTCGCCCAGCAATCCACGCAGTTCGCGCACCTGCCGCTCGATCGTCGCGAGCGCACTCGGCGGTGCGGCACAGTAGTCGCCGTGGTACGGCACGTGCTGCCCGCCGCGCCGGTCGCTCGCGCGCCGCGCCTGCCCTACCGAATGCGCCATGTCTGCGAGGTAGCGGAGCGCGGCGGTGATCCACCGTCCCTTCAGCTCCAGAGACGCAAACAGGACACCGTTCTCGACCCGCAGCCGCCCGTTCTCGGCGAGCAATCGCGTGACATCCGCGTCCAGACTAGCCAGCCTCGCTTCGAGCACGTTTCGTCGGTTCATTTCGGCATCCAATCGTCAGCCAGCAACGCCGTCAGCCCGCATGTGCAATCGCCGTACATGGCCGACCCGGTGGAGAATTGCCAGCGCGTAGGGTCGTTGTCGTCGTCCCCGTACACCTCAAGCACGACGCCCGCAAATGACAAGATACGCTTCTCGCTAGGTGTCAACTCCATATACTCGCTGCGCGGAATACGGCGTCGCTCTGCGATGATCGGCAGGTCACCGCGACACGCCGGTGCGTGGTGCGCGTACCCGCGAAGCTCCGCAACCTTGGCACGCAGAACGTCTCGTTCTGCCCGAAGCGTCAGCTCGTTCGGATCCGCATCGTGTGTCACGGCGTCGGCCTCCCATTGCCCACCGGCGCCAGAAGCGCGCGCTCCGCCGCGTCGCGGAGGGCGTCGCGCTCGGCCTTGAGATCACCCACGGTGTCGCGCAGGACACAGACGTTCAGCTCCGCGACGTGCAGGTCTAACACGTGCGGGTGTCGCGGGCAGGCTCGCGGGTGACCGCCGCTGCCGCAACGGCACGGAACGTCGGACGCACCGAGTTCGGCGACGAGTGCCCGCGCCGCGTCCCTCTCCGCCGTCAGCCGCGCCACCTCGATCGCATGCAGTCCCGTCGCTGTCGCCAGATCCGCCCTAAATCCAGACCGCACGTGTTCGGGCAGCGGCGTGCCTACCAGCTCGCGCACGCGCTCCGAGTGCGGCGCGTACGCGTCGGCCGCGGTGTCGGCGATGTCCGCACGAGCGTGGGCGTCGCTCGCGCATTCGTCCATCGCCAGCGCCTCGCAGCGGGCCAGCGCACGCAGCAGGTCGTCGCACGACGCCGTTACCGCAGCGGCGACGCGCCGGTCGACCCACGCGCGGATCGACTCCGCTAGCCAGTCCATCGCGTCGCGGTCTCCGCTCGCAACCGTCACGTCGCCGCTGTACGACGATCCGTCGTCTTCGTCGGATAGTACCACCTCGTACAACGGATTCTGCACGTCCGCCTCAGGACACAACAGAACCCACACGCCCGGAGCAAACTCGTCGCCGCTATCGTCCGTTGCGCTCGTCGGCGCCTCGCCGTCTTCACCGCTCACAGCTTCACCAGCCTTCCGTCGCAGAGCCGCCGGAGCCACGGATACTCTTTGCCTGTGCCGTCGGTCGCCAGGTAACGCATGTCGTGCGGATGCTTGCGATACGGTCGTGAACATAGCTCGCATACGCAGTCGCCGCCCGCGCGAACGAAGTCAGGATACGTGTCCCGGTTTCCGGCCTTCACCGAGCGCAGGTTCACAGCCTCTCTCTGGCTCGTATTCGAGGGCCCACGATACCCTGTCACGGCAACTCCGTGGCTCGGATGCGGCACGCCTCTAGCGCAGCGAGCATCGATCGAGCGATGTCGTACGCCCGGATGTTGCCGATGATCCTGGCGTCTGGTTGCCACGCGTTGGCACACTCCAGGATCGCCTCCAACACCGCCTTGCACGGTGCGTTGTCCGTGGGCCCTACGGTCGGCAGCGAGATGGTGCCGTCACGCAGCTTCTCGGCCGTCTCCTCGTCCTGTTCCCGACGGGACAGCTCTTCCTGGGCGGCGCCGAGCTGCCTGCGCAAGTCGCGCGACCGCTGTTCCTCGGTCTCCAGCATCTTCCTGTAGGCTTCAGACGAGTTATATGTATACGCTAACTGCGCCTCCTTGGTAGCCAGCTGCAGCTTGGTAGCTTCCAGCCTCTCCAGGAGCTCTTCGACCGGTGTCGCGCGCAGCCGCGCGATCTCTTCCAGCAGCGCCGGCACGTGCGCGGCCAGCGTCAGCGCGTCTTCTGTGTCGACCCGCTTTCGCTCGACGCGCGCCCCCAACAACTCGTTGATCGCCACGATCTCGCTGTTCTCTAGCATGACTTTGTCTCCTGCGTTGATCACGGTGGGTATACGTGACAGCGAACCAAAACTTCACTCGTCGCCCTCGGACGGCGACTTTGACAACGCGAGCCACTGACTGCCCCGCGGCCTGACCGTCGCCCTCACGAGCTTGTTGCGCCCGAAGTACGACGCCATCGGGTGGTAGACGTTGACGTACTCGCCGCGCAGCAGGCCTCGGCTCACCAGGGCCTGTACGGTGCTGACGTTCTTGCCGTCCACCGTCAGCCAAACGCCGGGACGGGCCGCGAACAACTCCAGCGTCTCGATCTGGCGGGCGTTTAGCTTGATCTTCTTCAGCGGGTTGTCCATGACGATTCGCCTTTCGCTGCGTCCGACATCGACCACGTGCCGGTCACCACGTATACAGGGTCACGCGATGGGAGCAGTACAGGCAAACGATCCACTCGCTACCGGTGTCGTAGCCGCACCGGTCAGTGGACCGATCTGTCTTCACGTCCTCGGGGGCGTACTCCAGCGTCGCGTGGCACGTTCGGCAGAGTACCTCCCGGACCAGCGCTGGCGGCGGATCGATCTTGATCACTCGAACAGTCATGCGTCTATCTCTCCTGCGGAGCCGTCGGGTGCCTCCAGGCGCCGCATCTCTATCTACGCAGAAACCGCGCGAAGCTTCTACTCGCGATTCTTTTTGGTGGGCATGAGTATTCTATGTGTGACGCTGTGAGATTATGTAGTATAAGCTAACCAATTGAAAACCATTGAGTTTTTTGACTTTCTTTTCTCCGTCAGAAACCCATCACCCGCCGCGTCCATAGGGCATGCAACCCAAAACACGCACCCGCCGCCTCGCCACCGAATACTGCTCCCACTGCCTGAAGCCGATCGCCGGCCACGGGATCTCCGTGGCGGTCGACCTACCGGACGTGGACGACGAGATCCTGGTTAAGTTCTGCTCGCGCGACTGCGCCAACGCCGATCGGGCCGAACATGAGTCGTGGCTGGCGCACGGCTGGAACGAATTCAAGACGACCGCGTGAAGCCTCCACGGCCTAAGTGCCGCGGAGGTTCACTTCGACTTCACCCACCGGAACCACTGCTGGTACGGCACGCTGCCGTCGTACGGCGAATATCGCCGCGTGCCGTCCTGCGACATCGACCACTCGTCCAGCATCTCTTCGGGTCTCGCGAAGACCGCGTCTTCGTCGACGGACGCGAGCAGCACGCGGTTGTGACGACGCGTGGCGCGCGCGCAGTATTGCTTGTCTCGCTTCTGGGACCCGCCGCAGAGGGCGGCGTGTGGACGATGGCGCACGGAGCGAGTCATGTTGGCGATATTGTAGCGGTCCTGTAGACCAACGGCTACCACTCGTCTACGCCACCGCCCCTGTGTGTGTCTGGTGGCGCAGCCTGTGCCGTCTTAATGCGTACTGGACCGCTAGCCAGAATAAGCAGCCTGGCCTTCTGTTTGTCGATGGCAGAAATTTTCCGCTGCGCCATGGCCCGCGCCTTCGCCTGTGCCTCAGCTTCCGTCAAAAACCAATCGCGACGACAGATCCACGTCCTTCGCCCGCCGATCTGCGCGCAGACATACCCGTCGGCTTCGAAAACCGCGTCATCCACACGAATGATGCCGGTCGTAAGCGCGTACTTGGTGAACCAAATCGTGGTCTTCGATCCGTCGCCAGACATAGCGTTGTTTGTCATGCTGCGTGTAACGGGTCATCGACGACCAAGATTCAATCACTCCCGATTGAATCGATCATTTTGTTGCGGCCATACACGCCGTACACGTCCACACAGCGGACACCCCGACGGCCTCTGCGCGCCACCCCGCACGCCGTGCTGCCGCAGCCGCATCGGCTCCGTCGCGCGCGTGCGGGGCCTGCGCCGGCACGTCCAGCCCACGATCGGCGTCGTATCGGCTGCCGACGCACGCGGAGCCGCGCGAGCAGTCGACCCAGTAACACAGATCGTCCGGCTTCATCGACGACCCATGAACGCGTCGGCGCTCACTTCACCTCTGCCCACGAGGCGACGGTCTCGATCGTCTTTGCCCTGAGCTTTGCTGCGTATATGCGCGCGTGCTGGAGGCTGTGCTCGGCTCGCTCGGCCTGCGCGCGCGACCGCTTGGCGTCGCTTTCTAGACACGTTACCCGCGTCGCCAGCCCCGACAACAAACGCTCGGCCAGCTTCGCCAGCGCGGCGTCCAGCGAATCGGCGTGGACCAAGAACCTCGGATCGTGCGCTCTGCCGTTCAGGTCGCTCTTGTGGCGGATGCAGATCTCAAACACGCCGTCGGAGGCGGTGACGACGGCTCTGAGGCTGCTGGCCTCGCTCACCTCTCCGGAAAAGAGATCCAACAGCTCGTCGACACGCTTGAACACCAAGTCCATATCGCTCATCGTCTCGCGCTCCCGTCTTGGTTCATCTGTGCGCGCGTCGCTCGACCAGCCACGGCGACTCCATCAGGCATTCTAGGGTCGGCATCTCCGGCATCCGCTCGCGCAGCGCGTCGGCGTACGCCGCATCCGTCGCGGGATGCGGCATATAACAACCCACGTCGTTCGCGATCGCACCATGCATGCCGCCGATCAGCACCCGGCACAGGCATCCCATGGCTCGCGGATGGCCGCTGGCCATCCACGCCTGCTGCACCGGGTTCTTGCCGCCTTCGCTCCACCTGACCACCCACGCGAGCGACGGCTTCCCGTCGTCTCGGATGGCCAGCAGCAGCTCTTCGATCGGATCGTCAGACTTCTGCGCGGTCAATCGAGCACCGCGCGCACCTCGCACCGAGGCTCGCTGTCGCAGACCCATCCTCCGTCATCGGCGCTATAGCGCCACCCTGCATCCTCCAGCAGCACGCTGGCCGCGTGCACGTCGTGGGCCTTCACGGTTTCGAGGCTACCGCACACTGCACACGAGGCCACGAACGCGCGCAGCTGGCTCCCGGCCGTCGCCGGCTCGTTCGGCGTCTTCATGCCTAAACCATCATCCGCGCGACCATATTGGTGGCCTCGTCGACCGCGTCCTGCATATACCGGTGCGTGGCTCCGGCTTTGCTTTCCAGAAACGCCTGACGGTCATCGCGCACCTCGACGACCGGTCTGAGCCCGCCGGGCGTGTACACGATACTCACCCTGGCGGTCACTGGCTTGTTGTACCGTGTGAAGCCAATGGTCCCCACCGCCAGCTCGGCGTCATGGTAGTCCCACTTGATGATCGGTCTTTCCACGCGGTCCTCCTGCTTCGGCTCTGACATCGTGCACCCGCTTTCTATTCACGCCCGCCGCGCTCAGCAACGCGGAGTGCTCGTTTGCGCGCCGCGCTCTCGCGGATCAAACGCGACAGCGCCTCCATCTCTTCTTTGGTCGGCTCGGAGAAAAGATGGGAGCGCGGCTCGTCGACCGGTGCGAGGGGACGTGCGTGGCGCGATGGACGTGGCAGCGGATCGTGCCACGCCGCCGTCTCCGACAGCTGCTCGTGGCGTACCACGTCGACGAATACGTATCCTGCGCTGGCGGCCAAAAGCCACGGCACGCTGTGGTCGACCGACGTGATGGGCTCGTCTGGTAGCACGCGCGCGCCGGGTATGCGAGTGCTGGAAGCCGCGCTCGTCGTAACAGGCGCGACCTCTTCGCCGCTGCCGTCCACCACGAACCGCACCCATTGCCCGTTGCACCACCCCACCGGCTCGTCTGCCGCGGCTTCTGAGAAATGCCTTCGTGGCTGGTCCACCAGCGGCTCGCCGATGGTGTACGAATGCATGCCCTGGGTCCGGTCATGCTCCAGCGGATTGTCCGTCGTCCAGAAAGGACGCAGGTCCATCATGATGTGCGACAGCACGTCGCCGATCTGTTCCACTCTGTCGGGCGGCGCCAGACCGCCGTACTCGTGGTCCAGATCAACGAATCGATAGAGACCGCGGCGGCCGTAGGTCCAGTGCAGAGTACCAGGCATCAGCCTGTACTCGCGCACCAGATCGAACACGCAAAACCTACGGCGTCCGTCGGCATACCGTACGTCTATGGGTACCTGTAGCACGAAGTCGTAGCGATCGCGATCGATGCATCCTGCGCACAGGGTCGACCCCCAGTCCATGCGTTCTTGGCTGAACGCGTCCGGGTCGTTGGGAGGGCTATACATGTCTCCGCATTCGTCGCACGCCCGTTCTGGCCGCGGTGGCGGCGCGTGCCAAGACCGCAGACCGTGATCGCGTATCCAGGCGCAAACCCTCGTGGCCAGTCTGGCTCCAGGAAAAACAGCCTCAGACTCATCGGCCCAGCTATATACGGCCCGAGTGGAGACGCCTAGCTCTTTCCCCATAAACGCCGCCGCCATCCTGGCTGGTCCCAGCGCCCTCTGCATCCTTCTGCGGAACTCCTCTGGGTCTATAGGGCATTCGTTTTCTACCGTGTCTTTCGTATCAGTCGGTTCGTCCATGGCGCTCTCCGTATCAGTGTGGCCGCCCCCCGGCACGGGATTCGTGGGTGATACGCGCATGCTGCACAATCATTCAAAACGTCGCGCCGTGTGCCATGTCTGCGTGTCTCCAAGAGGCTGCCTCGGCTCAACTTGGCACAGCCCCTTTCGGCGACCGTGGGGGCGCTGCGCGCCTCAGGAGAGGCTTGGTGAGTACTCCGTTGCCCACAGGGGTAGCCACGCAGGCTTCGGTGACACGGGCGAGGCGCTGGGAGGCGGCAACGAGCCAAGGCGAGAACAGGACAGGACCAGTACCCGAGAGTCGCAAGCCGACTGAGCTCATCAATAGAGACCAAGAAAACAGCGTTGTCATATGGAGACGTTTTTGGGTGCCGTTTTTCGTGTCAACACCCCCCTTCTTTTTTTTGTAATTCAGGGTAGGGGGGTGTTGACGACATTCCTCAATGGTTTCCACGATTGGTCCTGGACCCGTTTGGGGCTGTCAACGCCCCTGAAAAACACCAATGATTTCGCTGAAACGGTTCTCATGGCGTCTTTTTTGCGAATTTAGTAACGATTTCCAGCAACTTAGACGTGTTTTCCTCGCTAGGCACTCGCATGCCATTCATCCACATCCGTACGGCCTCCCTGCTCACCCCTCCCAGCCGACGAGCCAGCTCCGCCTGTGTGCCACCCACCGCTGCCACGGCCGATTCAACCAGCGCCATAGACTCCTGACGAGTTCCAGCGGTCACGACGCCGAAGTCCTGTGGGCCAAAGACCTCGACGCTACGCAGCTTCCAGTGAGCGCCGCCCGGTAGGTGCTCTCCCACGTGGATCTCGATCAACGGCCGAGTCCGCCTCGGGGCACGACCGCGGCCGTGCACCTGCTCGCCCTCGGCGCGAGTGTGAGCCGCCGACATCTTTTCGGCATCCGTGCCCACGTACGCCGCGATCCGCGCGACGGCGTCGACGTTGGGCCGGTCGTCGCCCAGGGTCACGGTGGCGTCGACTTCCTTCCAGTGGTTGAGCCCCCGCATGGCCCCGTAGTGTCCGATGCGCCACTCGCCCGGCCACGACTTGAGCGTCTTGCGGATCTCGGCACAGAACGCCTCGCGGGCGATGGGATCGAGGCACGCTTGGTCGAGGTCCGGTCCGGCCACCGCTTCGCCCAGCGCGTGCCGCAGGAGCATCGCGAGCGGCTTGTACGTCGCGAGCCCGGCGACGCGGGCCCACGGCGTGCGCTCCAGGATCTTGATGGCGTACTTCAGCCGCTCGGCGACCTTGCTCGCGACCCACTGGCCGTGTTCGTCGCGCATCGCCTTCCGCGACGCCTTGACCAGCACGATGGACCGGCGCACCTCGGCGCCGTCGGCCACGTCGAACGTCTCGTAGCGCACGGCCGGGGTCAGCGCCTCGATCACCGGCTTGTGGCTCTCCATCGACGCGTCGAGGATCACCAGCCTGGACTGGGTGCTGGACCGCAGCAGGTTGAAGAGCGGCGGGTAGACGCGCGTCGTCGCGAGCCGCGAGCCCTCGCCCGTGGCTTCGTCGCGACGCACCCAGCACACCGGCACGCCCGCGACGGGCGTACCGTCGGTGTTCACGCGCACGTCGGGCGTCTGCTCCAGCAGCTTCCAGAGCGTGTTGAACGTCTTGGAGACGCTGATGATGCGCTCGCGGGTCGGCTGGTGGTGTTCGGCCATCATCATCACCCGCTCGCGCACGGGGCAGGACGTGTTAGCGTGGGTCGGAGTCGGGGCGTTCGCCTCATTTTTCGGCTCGAAGGCCAAGCGGGCCGCGTCGATGACCAGCATGGCAGGCTCGCCGGCGTACTCGTCCGGGTCGAGTCCGGCGTGGTTCGCCGCGTTCATCAGCGTCATCGTCGGCAGGCGCGGCGCGCCCGTGCGCACCATGTCGAGCAGGTCGCGCGGCGCGTCGGCGGGCGTCTCCGGCTCCGTCGGCAGCGCGAGCGCGAGGGCGTGCGCGAGCGCGCCCATCGTGGCGCCGTAGCGCTTCGTCGTGACGTTTTGGTCGACGACCTCGGACAGCTGCGCGTGCGTCAGCTCCTCGTGGTCGACCACGGACCGCATCTCGTCGAGCGCGATCACGCCATGTTTGCCGACGTGACCGACCAGCTTGCTCAGCATCCACTGCGTGCCGACCATCACGATGGGATTCTCGTCGCCTTCGCGCCCGCCGTAGGCCGCGCACGTGTCTCGGTGAGGGCACGGGTGCGTGTTGCGTCCGTTGCACAGCTCGTATGGCACGCTCATCCCGGCGTTGGCCAGTTCCTTGGCGTAGTCGCCATAGTGGCATTCGAGGCCTTCGTGCGGCCCCGGCACCGACACCGGTGAGAACACGCGCGCGACGCTGACGCCCTTGGCGCGCAGCGCCTCGTAGTGCTGGATCGCCAGCGCGTTGGAGTTGGTGCCGATCGCCGACTTATACTTGCCGATCTTCGGCCGGCTTCCCGCTCCGGACGCCGCGACGAGCCGGCGCGCCTCCTCGGCTTTTTCGGCCGCGGCGTCGAGGAACGCCTGTGACTTCCCTCCGCCGCACGTCACCTCGCAGCCCAGCACGCCGGGCTCGACCCCGTAGTTGAACAGGTTCTTCATCTGCTGGTAGGCCGCGTCGGCCGACAGCATCTTGGACTGGTCGTCGGCGTGCTTGCCGCGTTCGAGGCTGAACGCGACGTAGCGCGCGAGGCTCCCGAACGACTTCTCGAACACCGGCATGCCGGAGATCAGCGAGTCGTTGACGCAGCGACGGAGCGTATCCTCGGCCGTCGTGCGGTGGTGGGCCGGATCGTTGGCGCCCTCGCGCCGGGCCAGGGCCTCGATGACCGCCGGAATCGCCAGCGGGCCGAGTCGTCCGTCCTTGGCAGGGCCGTGAAGCAGCGCACCGGAGAGGTCGCGGTAGAAGTAGTGTCGGTTGCCAGACGGGTGACGCTGGATGTACGCGCCGACCTCTTCGATCCACCACGCCCATTCCTTCGGCGGCTCGGCGTCGAAGTCGTAGTCGATGACGTCGTCGGACGTGTACGCCGTCGCCTCTGGCGAGGCGGTCGCCTCGCCATCTGCTTCGTCCATGGCCGGCAGCGCCGCGTCCTTGGCCTTGCGCTCCGCAGGAGGCTTCGGCGACTGCGTTGGTTTCGCCGGCTTGACCCGCATGCGACGGCTGAGGATGTCGCCGAGCTTGACGCCCTCGACGAGGTGCTCCTGGATGTCCTTGCGGCTGAACCCGACCCACTCGCTCACGCGCTCGACGAGCGGTCGCGGGTCCACCGGCGCCATGCGCGAGGTGTCGAGCACGCCGGGCGCGTACGTCGAGTACTTCGGCTTGTCCTTGTCCTCGCGGATCACGTGGGGGGCGCGGATGTAGCGCGTCCAGTCGTTGCACCGCTCGTCGACGCGGATGCCCTCGCGCCACGCCTCCCAGATGCGCAGCGCGATGATCTTCTCGACGAGCGTGATCGACTCGCCGGGCGCCAGCGGCGTGATCTCGATCATCATGGTCAGCGGCTGGATCGTGTGCAGACCGCCGGTCGTGAACCAGCGACCGGCCTGCGCGTAGAGCGAGCTCTTTCCCCAGAGCTCGTCCATCTCTGCGCGCATCTCGGGCGTCCACTTCAGCTTGTCTTTGGAGCCGGGTGCCTTGGGGTTGTCGTAGTCCGACAGGAGCACGGTCGCGTACAGGCGGAAGCCGAGGCTGTTGACCCAGCTCAGTCCGCCTTTGTTGATCCGCGGCATGTTCCGCCAGATCTGCCCGTCTGGACCCACGAGGACGTACCCCACGACGTGGGCGTCGAACGGGTACTGACGGGCCAGCGCGTCATGCACCGTGGCTACGATGCCGTCGGACTTCACGCACGCGGTGTTGGTGTGCTCCCTGGCGCGGCACCGCCAGTCGTAGGTCGCCGGCGCGTTGAGCCAGCTGCAGGGTGTGCCGGGCGCCTCGACACCCACCTGCACGCGCTTCCGCAGCACGGTGACGACGGGCTCGGGTTGACTGTCTGGGATGAGCGGGATAAGATCCCTTAGTAGACTTTGGTCGTCCGCCACAGTCTGTCCTTCGTGCAGGTAGGGGCCGTAGCGTCTGGTCGCGCTACGGCCCCTTTTTTATTCGAGCCAGCCGTGTTCGTCGAGTCGTATGCCAGTGATACGACTCAGTGCGTCTCGCTGTTGGACAAGCGAGTTCAGGGTGTCGCGCATCGCATCCAGCCGATCGAATAGCCCACGCTCGGCGCAGGTGCCCATGGCGTCGTGGACCAGCCTCAGCATCCGCCGCATCCGACGGACGTCACGGCAGCGACGATCTTCGTCGATCGAAGACCAGTCGTCCAGCGCGGACAGCATCTTGTCGGTGTGGGTGACGAACGCGTCGGCGAACAGCTGCGTGGACAGGTCCATGGGTTCTGATCGACTTGGACCGATGCGGCTAGGCCTTGTTTTTGATCATCTGGCCCATGAGGGCCTCGCATTCGGAGGCCGTCTCGGTGGCCACGTTCTCGATCTCGTCGATTATCGACTCGGCGAACGTGCCCGCGACGTATTCTGCCATTTCGGACAATCCGGCGCCCTCGGCGATTTCTGTCGGCGCCCGCTCGTCGACGATGCGCGCGATGGCGCTCACGAGGTAGATAGCGTGTTGACAGCTTATGCCGGCGCATAAGTCGCGCGCTTGTGTCGCGGCCAGCTCGTTGAGTTGATTGTTGAGTTCGATGAATTGCTTGAGTTGCTGTTCCTCGTCCTTCACGGCGCTTCCTTTTTCGCGTCGTTTTTGGACGACGTTCCCGTGTCTGTTACCATCGCGGCTACCGACTCATACGTGCCGTTGACTATGCACCTGGCGGCGACGCCAGCCACGAACTCCATCGCCTCCGGATGGCCTATGTCAGCGGGCCGCTCGCGCGGGGCCTTCTGGATCACGATGTTCACAATCGCTCCAACCAGATACATCGCACGCAGACAACTGATGTGCGCGCACAGCTCGCTTGCCTGCTGTTCTGCTTCCGCGGTTAACCGTTGATCGTCCGGAGAGTTTTGCCACATACCATGCTCCTTCGCTTGGCTCGTTCGATTCGCCGCCGAGCCCGCACCTGATTGTTCGCCTCACGGCGAGTCGTCGCTACGGAACGTCACGCACGCGGGCGTCGCCGACCAGGCCGCCGTCTTTCTTGTACTCGTGCGGCTCAAGCTTACGCAGGACATTCGCCCGCACCGTCATAAGCACGCCGGCGCCGCGTTCGGCCAGCGGCCTGGTCCCGTACGGGAAGCAGATCTCGACGCCCGGACGGTGGCTGTTTGTGAACAGGAATTCGTTCCCCTCGGCGTCGTACCAAGTCCAATAGTCTCCGCTCGCGTCTTCGACCAACTCGACGGCGTACACCTCGCGGTCCGTCGAACACGTCGACGTGAGCCACGCGTTCGGGTAGAAGCCGTACAGCACTCCAGCGTGTTTGTACGCGAAGAGCCGCTGCGTCTTCATGTTTCCTCTTCTGCGGCGGCTCTCTCCGGCGCCTCCACACGCGCCTCCGACGGCTGCTTCTGGGTCAGCCGCGCGATCTTCTCGCGGGCGATCGACGCCTCTTCTTCGTGCATGGCGAGCCGCATCGCCGTCGCGATGCGACGAGCCTCCGCGGCGTCCGGAATCGCCGGCACCTCGTCCACCTCGCACACCAGCACCAGGATCAGGCTGGCGATACGCACCGCGTCGAGCGGCAGCATGTCGAACGCCGCGTCGACCGCGCGGTTCTCCAGCTCGTCGTGACCGTCGTTGTCTAGGCGGATCATCCGGTCAGCTCCGTCGCCGTCGCTCCAAGCAGCGACTCCGCGGCCGTCACCGTCTTTTCTGCCTTTTCCTTGGCCTCATCCGCGTTCCTAGCCTGCCTCCGAAACATCTCTCGGTATGCGGAGATTGCCTCGTCGACCAACCGGTCGACGTCGTCCCCATCGTGAATCAAGTATGACGTGTTAAGCGAGAATTGTTCACCCGTATCGGTCTGGGTGAGGCAGATCTCGATGCGGCAATTATTCGACTTGGTATCTAGACACCCCAGGCGCAGCAGCGTCTTCAGTTTCACCAGCATCTGGTCCATGGTCGTGTCCTTTCGCGTGAGGTTCCGTCAGTTGTTGTCTGAAGCGTGCCCCTCCCACGCCGCGCGGTCCACCGTGAGCACGTACACCTCGTCCTGGACCAAGCAGATCAACAGCGTCTCGTTGGCCGAGATCTCTTCGAGCGCCGCGGTCACAGCGTCGCTGTCGTGGTCCAGCTGCTCCAGCAGGTCGAGCGCCACCTCTGGTGACCCGGTGAACACGGTCGGTTTGCCGTCAGGATCTCCTTCGGCGTAGCTCAGAGCCAGAGGAATGTAGTCCGGCGACGACTGGTCTACGGCGAGGATCACGTGGCAGTCGCCTCGTACACCGCAGCAGGGTGTGTCGGAGGCGATCTCCGAGATCGCGGCGGCGATCATGTCGACGAGGGCTCGACAGCGTATGTCTTCGTCGGGCGTGTTGTCGGCGAGCATGTCCATGAACGCCTGCATGATTCGGTCGTCGTCGGCCATTCTTCTGTTGTACGCGGGTTCAGTCATGGGCGCTAGGCGTCTCCGTTTACGGACGTGGTCGTTACTCCAGCAGGGCGAAGCGATAGGCGCGTGGTTTAGCGGATAGCCCGCATCGTCCCAGCATCGACTCGAACACGCTGGTCACGGTCGGGCATGGAGCTTCGAGCGCGGCACTGGCTGGGAAATTACAAAAGCTCACGGCCTGCGCGAACGTGACAACCGATGCGTCTTGACACGACGCGACTAGTACGGCGTAGGCAGCACGAACACGGATGCGATGCGGGTCGCCTGGGTTCGGAGACACTCGGTACGCCGGCGCCGTTGAGTCATTTGCTCCAGGCGGAGACAGGATCGTCTCCGCCGGCGCGTACACTTCGGTGACGCCGTCAGGCATGAGGTATGTACCCGGCATCAAGAGGATCGATGCCGGTTGCGCGTCCGCTGCCGACATCGTCCGGGCGTACGCTATCGCTCCGTTGATCGTCGTGTGCAGCGCCGCGGACATGATAGAGTCGGCGATTCGCGGCGCGTCTGTCCATGGCATGCTGCCCGCCAGCATGGCGTCAATCGCATGACACGCCGCATCGATCGGCGCATGCAGGTCTGCCGGATACGAACGCTTCATCTGCGACAGTACGGCGCGCGCAAACGAGGTCCGGTTCGCCTCGAACAGCACTGCCGCCCGCATCTGGTCGTCGGCCGTTTCCCACCAGCGAAGCATCTCGGTCTGCATCGCGCGCTCTTCGACGCTGCTGCAGAGCAGTCGTCGCAGCGACTCCAAGCAGAACGCGCCGCGGTCGGGTGAAGGCCAAGCAGCTGCGTGCTCGCGCAATCCCATCTGCCGGAGCAGCTGCTTGAGGCCTGGTCTGGCGGCGTACGGGCGTGCGAGTATCCGCGCTACGCGACGGTCTTCCCGCACATCCATGGCAACAAAAGCAGCCTCGCACGCAGCCAGAACTAGCCTTCGCACGAGTGCGGTGGTGGGTTCTAGGGCGCATTCGGAGGCGCTCATTGTGGCGTCCACAGCTTCGCCAACTGATCGATCGCGCGTTTCGCCATCTCAAAAAACTCCTTGTCGCGTTCGATGCCGTGTGACTTGTAGCCGCACGCCTCCGCCGCCGCGATCGTCGAGCCGCTGCCCATGAACGGGTCCACGACGATGCCACGTCCCAGCGGCAACGACGCGCGGACGATCTGGCGCATGAACGCCTGCGGCTTGAGCGACGGGTGCGGCGCGATGACGCGCTCGATCTTGCCTGCAGGCTTCGACCTGATGACGTCCGTGAACGGACGCGCGAACGATTCGCGTCGCAGCGCGCCCGCGTGCCACACGCGCAGGTTCTGCGCCACGGTCGCCCCAGGGACCAGCGGCTTTCGAAAGACCCCCCACGGCTCCCACGCCGATCGAGGCATCACCGTCACGTCCGAGAATTCTTGCTCTGCCCCCTTGGGGCGATCGCCGCCGCGCAGGGTCTGGACCAGACGAACGACCTCGCCGCGCTTCTCGAACCCGCGCGACATCATGGCCCCGTAGACCAAGTGCGACACGATCGGGTTCGTTGCGACAAAGACGTGCCCTCCGGGCACCAAGGCGTGGATCGCCGCATCGGCGAAACGGGTGAACATCAGCGTCATGTCGCCACGGTCTGAGTCGGACATGTCGGTAAACCTAGGCGTTGGAGCACGAACCACGCCACCAAGCGCCTGAGGCTGGCGCCACGCCCCGCCCCTCCCGGCACGCAGTTTATCGAGCTGATCGCTGGAGAATTCGCGCCCGTACGGTGGATCGGTCACGATCGCATGGATGGACGACGACATTTGGCGCAGCCATTCGATGCCGTCGGCGTGGTCGATTTTGTACATGGGACGACTCCGGCCGGATTCGAACCGGCGTAGACCGAGTTGAAAACGGTTGCTCTGCCACTGAGCGACGGAGTCGAATGGGAGGCTATTCAGGCGGGATAGAAGAATTCGCTGGCCGGCTGATTCAGAGGCGTTTGCCGCCGTGCCGATAGGGTCTGGTCTCGTTGTACGCCATTTTGCGGCGTACCTCGTCAGAGATGTCGATGCCCAGGCTGACGCCCAGGTCCAAAGCTCGGATGATGATGTCGGCCAACTCCGAGCCGAATCCCTCTGGCTTAAGGGACGCGTGGCTATCGTTGAACGCGTCGTACTCCACGAGCTCACCGCCTGGAGTCTTCACGTACGGTTTCTTGACGCTGAGATTCGGATCCCGCAGTACCTCTAGCGCCTCCGAGGCCTCGGTGACGATCAGCATCAGTTTTGCCGCTGCATCGACGCCATCGGCCGCCTCGACTCGCCGGACGAACTCCGCGTGCATCTTGTCGCGCAGATCCACTGGCAGGTCGTCTGGTTTGAACTTAGCAATCTCCCTCGCCAGAATGGCGTCGTCGTGCCAGCCGTGCTCCCACGAGTTCGAGTAGCACGACTCGGCGATGCTGCACAGTGCGTCGAATTCTTCGTGCAGGGTCATGTTTTGTCTCTCTCCTTGATCAGCTTCTGCCGTGCGTTGTCCTGGTCCCGCCACTCGCCCACGGACCGCAGCGAGCCCACGCGTGTGTCTCCGCTCTTGATGCGGTCGACAAAATCCTCCAGCCTGTCCGTTTGAGGTGACGCCGTGTTGCTGCGGATGTATTCCTCGGCATGCTCCACGAACCTGATCTCCGCCTCGCGCTTGCCGATCATCCATTCGAATCCTGTCGGCGGCATCGCGCCGAGCCCTCTGGTCGCACCTTTCCGATCGCTCACTCAGCTCTCCTTTGCGTCTTGGTTATGTTCTGCAAAAGCTAAGCTCAATCCAGAACAGACCGATCCGGCCCGTACACTTGGGCACAACGCGATCGCGCCGAGCCTAGGAGTCAGGTCGTCATCGAAGAACGCTTCGAACCCACCGGCCTCCAGGAATGAACGATTAGCGACGGTCAGCAGTTCATCGGTGTCACGCACCGACAGTATCACCACGACGCCGCATTGCTCTTCCCATCGCAGGGCATCCTGTGGATGCCGCATCGTCCAGGTCTGGGCCGCGTGCACAGCCTGCGCGGCTTGCGCGCCCGGCGACAAGTCACCGCGCACGACAATGTACATCTTCTGTGTCGGGTCGAAGTTATGCATCCTTCATCTCGTCTCGCGCTCGAAGCTGGCGCGCGGCCTCGGCGCATCCGGTGGCGGTTTTGATGTTCATGCGATTCAGCAGACCTTCTCGCCTGGAGCGCTCGTCCGCCTGTCGGCGCACGCGGACTTGGTCGATCCAAGCCAGACGCGCCAGTTCGCGCGCCGCGATTCGTTCCTGCGTCTCCGGAACGCTCAGCCACGCCTCGACGCGACGCCGCGTCTCCATCAACTCCGGCATAGACATCCCTTTGTAGATGTTGCCGTATGAAGACGTGTCGAACGCGACACCCTGCTCGACGCACATCACAATCGCTCCGATGTATGTCATCCACGGCGGCTCCTGCGACGCCGGCTCCGCCACGCGATACGGCACACCTCGCAGGAACGCGTACGCGAGCATCAGCGCTCGCGTCGTGGGCGCCATTCGGCGTTGCCGGACGCAGGCGGCATGCCGCTCCTCGCCCGACAGTTTCTGGTTGGACTGCTCGACAGTGAGCGCGTGTGACGCAGCCGCCAGCTCGGCGATGCGAGCGCGAATCGATTGCAACTCTGACTTTTTCATGACTTTCCTCCGGTTACGAGTACAGACGAATGGATTCTGTATCGATCAAGACGGAGGTCCGCGGACGCGAATTCAAAGATGCAGCGAGATCATTCAGGGAGAATGACACCGAATGCGCTCGCCGACAAGCGGGTCAACGAGCGCGTAGAACCTGTCCATCCATTCGTCTGCGGCATACTCCGCGCTCCAAGCCACGATCTGCTTGGGCATTGGATCCGGCATCGGGAACCACTCCTCCGGAGACGGCCCCATCAGGTCTCGCTTCTCGGTGGCTAGAAGCGTCAGATCGACACGGTGGACTTCCGCGTGCAGGTGCGCGTCCTTCGGCAGGCCACACCACTCGTTGATCACGTTCTGCAGCACGTCGCAGGCCGCGACGTACCCCGCCATGCACGGATGGCGCTTGATGGGCGAGGGAATATCTTTGAAGATAAATTCGTGGGCGTCGTGCATGAGGGCCGCGAGCTTGTGCTCTGGCGCGGCGATGCGCGAACACAGCACGCTGTGTTGGGCGACCGTATACGTCTGCACGCCTAGCGTCTGCTGCGCGAATCGCGTCTCGCGCAAACCCATGGCGATGTCGAGGAGACTGAGCATCTCTGCGCGAGGCTCCCACGCGTGGAACTTCACGCCGGAGTAGGTCTGGGACCAGAGCTTGGCGATGTCGGTCACAGCGCACCCGTGAGCATCGAGGTGACGCCGTCGTACTCGGCGACGCGCTTCGAGCGTTCCGCGAGGAACGCGTCGACGGCGTTCTTGACGGCGGATTGAATGTCGTCGCCGGTGCCGCGAGCGATCTCGTTGCTCTCCGGGCTCATGACCATTTGGTAGTCACCGGAGCCGATGTACAGGCTGGCGACGAACCTTGGTCCGTCGCCTTCTGCGGGCTCGTCACTGTCTCTGCCGTGCATGGCACAGCAGACGGACACGCCCACGGGGTACAGGCCGCGGGAAGCCGGATGCGCGGCCAGCGCCCGCGCCACGTTCTTCATGAGTTCTTCGGTGGTCTTCATTGATTCTCCTTCGTAGGTTGGTCGGATATCACTCGCCTCAGCCGACGCTCTAGTCCGGACAGCATCAGCTCCTCGATCCGGCGAGCATCTTTGATCGCTTGCCGTCGGTACAGCTCTGCAATAACCGCCGCCAAGACCGACATGATTCCGAGCAGCAAGTACATATTGCGCGGGCCCCTCGGCATCTCGTGTGCGTAGGCCTCGGCGAACATGTATGCCGCGGAGATCGCCATCGCGCCGATGGCCGTGCCATATCGCGCGGCGGCCCGCGTGCAATGTGTGATGGGCGTGTCCTGGCTCATGGGAATTCGCCGGTCTGATCTTTGTTTTTGGTCGCTTCTAGTTCCATCAATACCTTTCCTTCGAGAGCGAGCGAGCGATGCGGCCGATCTCGATGTGGTAGCGGTACATCGTCTCCGCCACCACGCCGCACTTGCGGCCGTCCGACGTGCGCCACTCCGTGCCCATCGGCGCGGCATCGAGCGCCTTGCGCCGCTCCTCCCATTCGAGCGGATCTGAGCGGGTCCCGTCCGGATACACGAGTACGTAGGTGCGTGCCATGGTGCCTCCGGTTAGTGCGACGGGGCCGATCGGCGAGTTATTCATCCGACCGTCATTTCCGAGACCCGGGCCTGCACGTCGTCGCCCATCAGGGCCAGGTACACCAGCCGCGCCCGGTGGGCGTCGCTGAGGGCCGAGTGGGCGCCGATGTTCGGGATGCCGTAGTAGTCGCACACGTCGGTAAGCTTCGCACCGCTGGTCTTACCGGGCTTCTTGAGGACGCGGCGCGCCGACGGCAGCGGATCGATGCAGGACGCCGCCCAGCCGGGCTTCGGCAGTCCCAGTCGCTCGCACTCCGCCGCGATCATCCCGCGGTCGAAAGTGTGGTTGTAGGCTCCCATGGTGAAGCCGGTCGGCAGCCACTCCAGCAGCTGACGAAACACGACGTTCGACGGTCTGGCGTCGCGCCAGCGGTGCTCCGTGTAGCCGTTGACCCGCAGCGCCTCCGGCTCCACGACCATCCACGGCTCCAGCGGGATGCGCGCCTCGAACGTGTCGAGGACACGCTTGTGGGCGCCGTCGGTGCGCACGCACCCGATCTCGATGACGCCGTTCACGCCCGGCGTACGGCCGGTCGTCTCCGTGTCGATCCAGACCACCGGTCGCTCGCCCGGCGGACGCGCGTGCGTGTACGACAGGTGCCGCAGCCGCAGGCCCGCCGCGTGGGCCCGCGCCACCGTGTACTGGTCTCCGTCGGAGTTGGACGACGGGTCCGACAGCACGACGACCGAGACGTCCCAGCCGAGTTCCTTGGCCTTCGACGCGCCGCGCATGACCGCGATCTTGCGCGATCTCGACGGAGACTCGCCCGGTGTGGGCTCCCATCGCCCCGTCGGGGCTCCGCCGACCCAGCGGTTACCGTCGCGCCGGTACTCGGTCAGCGTGAGCCCCAGCGACGCGCTCATGTCGCGCAGCCACGTCTCGGGCCCGTCCCCGCCCCCGGACAGCACGTGCGAGCCGGTTGGCAGCGAGGCCAGCTCCAGCCGCGTCGCCTCGCGGGTCCACGCCGCCGCGTCGGGATCGTCGGCCAGGCTGCGCGAGGCCGCAAACACCAGCAGTTTTTTCGCGGTCAAAGTTCACTCCTGTTCGCATTGCCATGCGCCGCGCGATCGAGTTCCGCCAGCGCGGCGTCGACGTTTTCTTCCCAGGTCAGCTTGTTGCGGTAACGGTAAGCCGTAGCGATGCCGCCGATGCCCGCGACGCGCTCCAGCCACGGCTTCTGTCCTTTCTGCCATGGCGCCGTATCGCTCTTGATCTCGAACGACAAGAAGCGAGCCTTGCCGTCGAGGGTGACGCCCAGGATGTCAGACATGCCCGCCGTGCCCACGCTGATGGTGCCGCGCTTGCCCATGAACGCCATGCCGGAGTTGTTGCGCCATACCAGATAGCGCCCCGATTCGCTGAGTTTTACCAGGATATCTTTGACGAAGTCGGTCTCGTCGCGTCCGTCGATCATCCACAGGTGTCTAGCACGATCTGCTCGACCTGAGTAGGTGACAGCCCGCTGCCGCGCACGCGCGGACTGCCGCCGATCGTGTTGCCGCCGCCCCACCGATCGTCGGCGCACTGCTCGGCGGCGTTGAGCGCCGCGAGGATTCCCGGCACGTCGAACGGCACGAACGGCGAGGTGCGTCCCACCGAGTACGTCCAGCGCCCGTCCCCCCGCTCGCGTGCGGCCACGAACGCCGCGTGGCCGTCGGCGAACATGCCGGTGCGGGCCTGCGCGCCGATCTCCCGCGTCATGATCCAGCCGCGACCGCCGCCGATGCGCTCGTAGCGCGTGTCCAGCGGCATCCGCTCCCCCCCGTCGCCCGCGACGTGCGTCATGATCCGGTCGCACACGGCGTCGATGACGCCGGTAAACACGTCGACGTTACGCGAGTCCAGGGCGCCCGACAGGCGCGCCAGCCGGTACGGCTGGAACACCCACGCCAGCTGCTCCAGCGCCGGCATGTCCGGCGGAAACGGATAGGCTCCCGCTGTGCAGTCCAGCGCGTCCTCCAGATAGACCAGGCGGTTCAGGCGCGGGTTGGAGTGTCCGCGCACCATGTGGTGGTGCTTGAGCAGGAACCACGACGCGCACACGTCCTCGTCGCAGTCGTTGACGTAGGCGTGGACGCGCGGCCCGTCGGCGTCACGGAAGCACGCGAACAGGCCTTGGCGGATCGCCATCAGCACCTGTCCGCAGGTCGCGCGGGTGGCGAGCCGGTCGACCTCCTCGTGGTGGTTGAAGTTGGCGTGCGGCCCGCTCTCGTCGCCCGAGAACCGCGGCCCGGCGCTGACGTATCCGTCCAGCGCGATCGAGTAGGGGGAGTGCGAACGCAGGAATGTGTCCCACGGCACCGGAACGACGGTCGGCTCGACGTGCAGCTTGATCACGGCGTCTGCTCCTTCGGCTGTGGCGCGCTTGCGGCTGCGACCAGCGCCATGGCGCGCCCCACGATACAGTCAGGTTCGTGCGGCGAGCGGGGCGATTCGCCGCAGTACTGGCACCAAGCTCGCCCCCACGAGTCGGGCCGGTACGGGTCGCGCGTCGCGAGCTCGCGGATGATCGACATCGCGTCGCTGCTCATCGCGGCCCGCACACGCAGCGCACGAGCTGCCCGGTGGCCACCTGCGTCACGTCGACGCGCGCGCCGGGCGCGCAATCGACCCAGGCGAGGCCCGCGAGGTTCACGAGTGCCACACTTTCCACGCAGGGCTTCGGCGGAATCGGCGGCTCCGGCGGTCGCGGAGATGGCGGCGCATTACATGCGCGCACCGCAGCTGTGACTGCGCCACAAAACAGCGCGAGCGACAGCGCGCTGGCCGTGATCCAGCGCGCGATCCGCGCTACCGCCCGCGCCCTGTCACCCCAAGTCTCGACACGTTCCATGCTAGCCGCCTCCCGGTACGCCATGTGCCTCTCTCCGTTCACGATCCGCGTGACGCTCTTCGCCGCGTCTCATCTCGATTACGGCCGGTATTCACGCGGAACATCGAGCGCGTTCATCGTGGACCCAGACACCACACGGAACTCGGCGTCGAGATCCATGAAGTATACGGTCTTTGCCGCCTCCATCTCCTCTGCTTTCGAGAGGTCCGCCTCTGGCAACAGCGCGGTCTTGGCGTGCGGCATCGCGAAGACGAGCCAGCGGTTAGCCAAGTGGTCACCGTCGGTCCATATCGCCACCCACTCAGTGCCGTTCGATCCGATCAGGTCGACGATCAGCGGCCCATCGTATTCCACGACGTTGCGCACGTGCGTGAAAGGCACGAACGGCAGCGCGTCGACTCGCGTACCGGGCATCGGCATCATGCGCAACTGCGTCACTTGGGCTCCGCGGGCGTCAGCTGCGCGAGCCGTTCCCCCAGCCGATCGGCGGACCGCTGGTAAGCCGCCAGCGCTCGCTTGACCATGTCGCGTGATGGCGCGTCCATCACCGGCGCCAGCTCGCCGTCGAACCATCCGAGGATCGACAGAGTCTGCTGCGTGTTCACCAGCTCGTTCGCCAGTTTCGCCGGCAGGTCCGCTTCGCCTTTCGCACTGGGCGGACGAACGCGCGCGATCGCGGCGGTGGCCGCGTGGACAAGCAGGATGAACACGGTGTGTTCCAGCTGGTCCACCTGCGCGCGCAGGTTTTCGTGTTTCGTGTCGAGGTTATCGTCGCTCATGTTGCGGCTTCCTTGTTGTCGGTCGATTCCTGCGAGGCCAAGTACACCCGCACGGCGTTGTCGATGATGTCGCGCTGAAATCGCCGCACGCCGCACGGGGTGAGCCCCGCGCCCCGCAGCGCCCGCACGACCACCTCGCTTGTGCACCCCAGGCGTTTCGACGCCTCGCGTGGGCTCTCGGTCGTGGCGAGGCGGGCGCGGTACTCCGCCAGTACCTCGTCGTAGAACTCTGGCGCGTGCCAGAGCGGCGCGCCGTCGGGGCTTCGCCACGCACGGCCGGATCCGTCCAGGGCACGCCGCATCTGCGCGATTGGAATTCCTAGGCGCGGCGCCGCCAGCGACATCGGTTCGCGTCGGCGGTATTCGGCGACAATGCGATCAACCTCTTCGGTCCGTAGCATGCATCCGCGATTGTCTATTTTCACACCAGACCTGATCAGTTCATTGCGCAGCGCTTCGTAGCACATACCGACCCGCAGCGCTGCTTCGCTGAGGCGCTCGTAGCCTTTTGGCGCCAGAGACCCGCGCGCCATCGCCTTGACCCGTGGCCACTCGCGCCATGCCGCGTCGAACTTCTCGGGCGGCAAACGCTGGTTTGACCTGAGCTTTTTGCCGAGTTTTCTCAGGCAGATGCACAGCGTTGCCCTGCGGACGCCGAGCCGCGCGGCGGCCTCGGTGGCCGTCTCGTATGCCATCCATGCGACCGCCGCGTGTTCGATCGTGTCGCGATCGAACAGTCGCTGGCGCCTCTCGCTGGCCCGGTGATATTTCGTCAGCACCGGCACCAGGGAGGCATTCGCGGCGATACGTCTGGTCGTTTCTTCGCACAGACCGAGGCGCTCGGATGCCTGCTTGACCGTCTCCATCCCCTGTCGCATCTCGCGCAGCAGTCCGATCTTGGATGCGCGTTTCCAGACGGAGTGCGGGGTTCGACCCAGCCGCTCGGCGACGTACTGTAGCGTGTGGTCCGGCAGCGCGCCGCGGAGATATGCCAGGTCCTGTGGTGTCCAGCGTGGGTGTCCCATGTCGTTTTACTCCAGCAGCTTCGGGCTCCAGCCCCGCGTCTCGGCGAGCGCCAGGGCCACGGGGTCATCCATGATTTGTCTGATCACGCGCACGATCCTGACGATCTTCTCCTCGGCGATGTCCTCGTCCTCCCACGCCGTGGGCAGCATGTCTTCGCAGGCCTTGACGAGCCACTTGGGCAGCCAGTCGCACGTGCCCTCGTCGAAGTCTTCGATGCCCATCGGGCCGCGCTCGATCCTCTCGCCGACCTCGCGAGCGACGCGGGTCCAGGCCGACGGCATGACCGTACCCCCGAACAGATCCAGCGTGGGCCAGTGGGTGTCCAACAGCTCCGAGTACCTCAGTCTCCGGTCGCAGATCTCGCGCGTGGGACAGGACGGCACCGGCTGATCGCAGACGCGCGTGTACACGGCAAACCCACATCGATAGCAGCCGCGGATCTTGGTGAGGCCGATGTCGTCGCTCATATGCCCACGACGACGCCGCGCGCCCGCAGCGTTCGGAGCGCGCGACGGATCGCCGCCACGCAGAGCATGCACGTGCCGGCGCGGTGCGGCTGGTCGATCCGTTTCGTGGAGCCGTCGCTCATGCGCGCGTAGACGGCGAATCCGTCGCCGCAGCACTCGCACACGCCGTATCCGTGGAACCTGTCCGGTACGGGTCCAATGCGCACGCGGTGTGGCGGCGTGCGGTCCGTGGTGCCAGCTACGAACAGATCATGGCGGCGTGTCAGCTCGGCCGCAAACTTCCTTTTGGTTTCCTGGGAGCAGCGCGATTGATTGGCCTGCGGCTGTCCGTTCTTGTAGACGAAGACCAAGCCTTCTTGGGACAGTGACGCGGCGCTGACTGGGGTGGGGTCCATGTCAAAGTTCGACGACGTCTTCGTCGAAGAATTCAGTCGGCGCCTCTCCCGAGGCGGAGACCTTCGGCGCGCCCGCTGGCGCCGGCGGCGTCCCCGCAGCGTCCACGCGCAGCTGTACAGATTCGGGCGTCTCGTCAAACAACGTCGAGAACTTATCGCGCGCCCAACCCGGCTCTGCGTTGATGCGGAACTCGACCTCTCTCAGCTTGCGCCACTCCTGTAGCCTTCTGTGGTCGTCCCACTTGCTTTGTGGCCTATCCGGGAACTCGTACGTTTTGGGTGGCCACTCTCCGTACTTTTCCTTCCACTGCATCTTGGCCCACCCCGGCTTGTAGCCGCGGTTGATCGCGGTGCGGCACAGGTCGAACCAGTACGCCTGTCGCTCGTCGACAGGTTTTGGGTCTCGGCGCACTTTGGCCAGCTTGCCGTCGACGTTTTCGATCTTGCGCTCGTCCTGGTCGGCCGGCTTCGCCGTCCAGACGTGGGTACACGGCACGCCCTTGATGTTTCCCGTGCACTTGGTCACCATGGACCTGACGATCGCGAAGCACTTCGGGCAGGTCTTGGTGGTGACGGCGCGCTTGGGCGGCGAGTCCAGCTTCCAGTCGCGATCGTCGTCGGGCATGCCGTGGACGTGGACGTTGCCGGCGTGGTCCAGGATGAGACACGGCTGGCCGTGGTACGGCCGCATGATCCGTCCACAGCTCTGCAGGAACACGGTGATGCTGAGCGTCTTGCGCGCGAGTATCCCCACCCGCACGCACGGCATGTCCAACCCCTCGATCGCGATGTCGACCGAGCAGAGCACGCGGATCTCGCCAGACTCCAGCGCCGCGAACTGGGCGGCACGCTCCTCGTCGCCCATGGTTCCGTCGACGTGGCCGGCTGGTATGCCGCGGTCCAGAAACAGCTGCCGGATCTCCTTGCTGTGCTTTACGTCGACCGCGAACAGCAGCGCGGGCAGGTTCTGCCCGTACTCGACGTAGTGGTCGACGATCGACCCCATCAGCACTTGGTTGCACGACACCTCGGAGAGCTGCGCGCGGTTGTAGTCGCCGGTGCCGCTGTCGGTTTTCACCTTGGAGGTGTCGGGCAACAGGTCGTCCGGTACCGTGTACACCTCGGGCGCCATGATGAATCCGCGCTGCACCAGCACGCTGGGTTTTTCGACGTTGTACAGGTGGTCGAAGACGCCTCTGAGCCCGCGTTTGCCACGCACCGGCGTGGCCGTGAGCCCTACGACGTAGGCGTTAGGGTACCAGGACAGGATCTGCGACGTGGTGTCGTTCCCGGCGCGATGGCACTCGTCGACGATGACGATGTCCGCGTTCGGCGGCGTCTGGTTGATGAGCGTCTGCACGCTGGCGATCTGAATTGGCGCGTCGGGTCGGTAGCGCTTGTCGCCGGAGCGGATGATGGAAAGCTGTGTTTTTGGTACGCCGGCCCAGGCGAGCGTGTCGTATGCTTGCGACAGCAGCTCGCGCCGGTGCGCCAAGAACACTATTTTCTTGGACTTGGAGCAAGCCCTGGTCATCATAAGCGAGGCAATTGCGGTATTGTGATTGGCGATACCGTTGGCCACGAACGCGTGACCCTCCGGCACCTCCATGTCCAGTCGACGCACCCGGGACGCCTCAAGAGACTTGACCGGAGACCATAGATAACGCTCGCCGAGTATCCTGTTAGCCTCGTTTACGGCCTCCTTGTTACGCGAGGCAGCGGCCATATTCGATAAGAAATCATAGCTAGGATTCTGACCGCGAGACAGAAACCTTTCGAGGTTAAATTGTTTTTGTTTTTTTGTGCTTTCGTCGCGCAGTCTTCGGAGAAGCGGTGCAGCACCCGGAACAATGTCCGTGTTGGTGTTGCGCGGGACAGCGAGCAGCTCGTCGTATCTGAGATCTTTCAGCAGTCCGTATCGCGTTATGCCAATGTGTTTAGCGAATGCGTCCAGATCGCCTATGAGTATTTGGTGTGACGGTAGGTGCGTAGTCTTCTTTACGCGCCTGTACGCGTATATGCCCAGCCCTGTCAGTAGCTGGTGTACCTGATCAGCCAGCAGGCTGCTGGCAGTAGCCACGCACACGTTTTTGTCGCACCAGCCATCTCCGTCAAAGTATCCTCTCAGATACGCGCACACTGTTTCTCTGGTGCCAAGCATGACCGATCTGGGGATGGTTCGGTGCTCCGAGTACGCGCATTCGTAACCAAACGAGTCGTGCAGCCATGTCTTGAATCCCTGCGAGTGGGCAGACAAAATATCGTGCCTAGGAGACTTGTTGACGATGGCAACGGTTCCTCTTCCGCCTGACGCGAGCCCCCACCTGGATATCACGGGAGACACGCGCTGTAGCACCGGGAGCTGTTTGTCGATGCGCAGCGACTGCGTGCCATTGCCTCGTGAAACGCACCCGTCGGCCGTCATTATCCCGAGCGTATACGCGTCTTCTGGATCAAGTGAAATGTCGCCAAAATCGGCGCGACCTCTGGACACGCCGACATACGTGCCGGTGGCCAGCTGATCCATTCTTGTCCATGATTCAACGCCGTCCGCAGACCGCGTCCAGACGCGATGGTTGTTTGTGCCGTCTATTTCCAGACCGCAGCGGAGCGTGGCCTTGATTCCGACCCTTTCGCCGTCGTCGTACCATCCTGACACATGTTTTTCGCCGGACGGCGTAGCGACTCTGTCGCGCCCCCAGCTGTCCTTGATTGTACGTAGTCCACCGCTCCACACGTACGATGTTTCAGCCACGCACTTGCCAGCACCTGTAGCCGCTACCGCTACAATTCTCCTGTGCTGCGGCAGCAGCACACCCAGTTCACCCACAGCGCGAAGCTGGTAGTCGCGCGGCTCGAACGATCCGCTCTTGGTCATACGACTCTCCTTATACGCTGCGCAGGATCTCGATCACCGACACGATCGCCAGCCAGGCCCACACGGTGGCGAAGGCGATCCAGCACAGCTTGTGGAGCACCCATACCACGATGTAGGCCATCACGGATACGGCCGTGCGCAGATTGCGGCGCCGCCGCTCGGCGGCGAATGCGCGGGCGTTGGCGCGGTCAATCTGGGCGTCGATCTCTTGGAAATATGCTTGGTCCATGTTGTCCTCCGGGCGAGTGACGGTGACCTACTGTCCGTTATTCATGCCATGCGCAGAGTGTTGACGCACAGGCTTTGACAACCGCACAACTCGGCTCTATCGTCCCGGGCATGAGCAAGTCGCTACTCACCCACTCGCGGCTCGCCGCCTTCCGCAGCTGTCCGCGGAAGCATCGGTACGCGTACGAGATGGGGTACCGGGCGCGCAAGCAGAGCATGGCGCTGCGGTACGGAACGCTGTTCCACAAGTGTGCGGAGGCGTACTGGCGGTGTCGCAAGGCCGGCGGCGATGCGTCGGCCGCGCTCGACGCGGCCATCGCCGCGTTCGACGCCAACTCCTGGACGATCCAGGATCCGTACGTGGAGGTCTCGGCCCGCGCGCTTGTGCTCGCCTACTGCGTGCGCTGGAGCCAGCGCGACGTGACGGTGCTGGATGTCGAGCGTCAGTTTCGTACTCCGATGATCCATCCGCTTGGCGCGACCAGCGAGGACTTCGAGATGGGCGGAAAGATCGATCTGATGCTGCGGCTGGAGGACGGCCGCACTGCCGTGGTCGAGCACAAAACGAGTGCCATGGACGTGTCCCCCGGCAGCGACTACATCACACGCCTTGCGATCGACGGGCAGGTGGATCAGTATCTGCTCGGCGCCGCGTCGCTAGGTTACGACGCCTCGGTCGTCGTGTACGACATCGCGAAGAAGACGGCGCTTAAGCCTTCGTTGGCGACGAAGAATCCGGTGCTCAAGAAGAACGGAGAGCCGCGCAAGGGCACGCGCATGCTGGACGAGACTCCGGAAGAGTACTACGATCGTGTGATCGCGGACATCGCCGCCGACGTCGACGGGTATCTACGTCACGTTGAGCTGGGGCGGACCGACGACCAGGGCAGCTCGTATCGCTTCGATGTCTGGGCGTGGGGCGACAGGATTTTGGCCGACGCGGGCGACGGAGCGTCGCCGCGCAATCCAGACGCCTGCTTCCGCTACGGAAGCGCCTGCGAATACTGGCCGGTGTGCTCTCAGCGTGCTCGAATCGACGACGCGCGGCTGTTCGATCTCGCCGGTGCGCACGTCGAACTGAGAGAGGAAGAGTGATGGCATACGACGACGAGGAAGAGAATCTGTCGCAGCTGAATCGAGTTGGCGTGGCCGGCGTCACGGTGGGCCGCGTGGTCCACTACGTCGGCGGCACTCGCGAGCACCGACGCGTGCTAGCCGCGCTGGTCGTGTCCATCGATCCAGACGGCTATCCGAATCTCTTGGTGCATGGATATTACCTGCCCGACTCGGTGCACGAGCGGTATCAGCCGAGCGTGGTCTATTGTGAGCGGTACGCCGTCGGCTGCTGGTCGTATCCTCCGCGCGTTTAGCCGCGCGGTCTCACTTCGTGATCTCGAAACGAGAGGAGCCTGAATGTCAGAGCCGTTCAATCCGTCCGCGCGCATCACACGCGGCAAGGTCGTGCAGCCGCTGCGCGTGCTGCTGCACGGTCCGCCGGGCGTGGGCAAGTCGACGTTTGGCGCGCAGGCGCCAAAGCCGTTCTTCGTCTGCGCCGAGGACAACTCGAACCACCTGAACGTGGCTGGGCGTTTCTGCCCGCGCAGCGATCTGGTGCGTCAGCCTGACGGCTCCATCCAGAGCGGGTGGACGGAGGTGCTGGGCACGATCCGGTGGCTGCAGAATCCCGAGAACGAACCCGAGATGGGCACGCTGGTGCTCGACACGATCGACTGGCTGGAGGCCATGGTCGTGGCCTACATCTGTGCGCGCGACAACGGCACGCCAGACCCCACGAGCCGCCGCTCGCGCACGCTGCTGGTCGACGGCAAGCCGCACATCAACGGCTACTCGTACGGAGGCGGGTGGGCCACCGCCCTGGAAGAGTGGCGCGTGCTGCTTGCGGAACTGGACCGGCTGCGCAAGATCCGTGGTGCGCACATCGTGCTGCTGGCCCACTCGGGAACCAACAAGGTGTCGAACGTGGAGGGGTTCGACTACGACCTGATCACGCCGAAGATCAACAAGCTGGCTACCGGCCTCGTGGTCGAGTGGAGCGACGCGGTGCTCTACGCCGACTGGGAGCGCGTGATGATCCAGGCGCCCGGGGACAATTCTCCCAAGGCCAAAATGAATGCGACTGGCAAGCGCATCGTCTACACGACACACGAGAACGCGCACATCGCGAAGGGCCGCGATCTGCCGCGCATGCTGCCGCTCGAATGGGCGGCGTTCTACGAACACGCGCGGGCCGCGTTCACCGATCCCGTCAAGGCAGCGAAGCTGCGGGCGGACATCGACCTCGCGGTCGGCGAAGATGCCGAGCCGGCATTCAGGTCAACGGTGGACGCGACCGTAGCCAAGGCCGGCGACAACCTGCTTCAGCTGCAGAGAATCCACGACAAGCTCATCGCAAAGAAGTCGACCAACGGCGCCGCCGCGACGGCGGCACCTGCACCATAAAGGACGAACATGACCGAATTCAATCTCGCCACAGCTCCGTACGGAAAGTTCAACTGGACCGGCAAGCCCACGGCGATTCAGTACGCCAAGGCGTCGACCGGCAACGCTCACTTCGTCGTGAGCTTCACCGGAAAGACTCATACCGGCGAGGATTTCTCGAAGGACAAGGGTCTATTCTTCACCGAGAAGACGATCGATCGCACCCTGGAAGCGCTCGAAGTTCTGGGTATCGAGCTGAATCTCGACGGAGACCTTGACGCGCAGCTCATCACGCTGACCAGCGGCGCCGTCACCCTGCCGGACAAAGAAGTGCGGCTCGCCGTAGAGATCTTGGACAAGGAGCAATACGACGAAAATCGCAACCCGAAGGTCGGGCCGGACGGCAAGGTTCTGGTCACCAAGACCTTGGAAATCGCCTTCATCAATCGCCCCGGCGGGTTCAACGTGGTGCAGATGACGACCGCGGATGCGAACGCGCTTTCTGGTCTCATCAAGGCGGCTGCTGCGCGCAAGAAGCTGACTGGTGGCGCGCCCGCGCCGTTGGCCAACACCATGAACGGCGCGAACGGCGCAGCTCGGTCCGTCGCGCCACCTGTCGCGCAGGTGCAGGTCGACGACGACATTCCGTTCTGAGACACGCGCTCGTCCGTAACTGGGGGAGAACCGGTCGCGCACTCGTGGTATGCTGCGTGTATGCCGCGAGTGATAGTGGTGCGGCCGGTTCGCGCCTCTGACAATCCAACCTACCAGCAGTCGTACGGTCCATATCTATGGCTCGGTGCGGCTGCGGCCGTTGCGGCGTGGTTTCTGCTGAGGTCACGCTGGCGTGCGGATGGTTCGTCCGCGGCTGTATTGCCAAGCGTTCCACCTCATCAGATATCGGCAAGTGCGGCGCCGGGCGGGTCTCGGATGCCGGAATTTCTTGCTTACAATTCCGAGCCCGCGTGGGTTTCGTCGGGCACGCCGTTGACACAGCTGCTGTACCGAGACGCGGGCGCTGCGGCGATTTTCTATCTGCAGTCCATGCTCTATTCGTCGCGCCACGCGACACCGGCGCCAGACGGTCGCTGGTCTAGTTCGTGGGGAGCGACCATGCTACGCGTGTCAGAGGGCGTGGATCTGCCGCCCGGCGTCGTGCCGGGTACGTTCGGCGCAGAGGTCTACGTCGTGTCGACGCTGTCGCGCCTGGCGGCGCTGAGAACGCTGCCGTTTTCGCTGCCGCAGCCGCTGCTCGATGCGATCAACGCACAGGCGCACCGCGCGTATCCGTACGCGGCGGTCGTGCAGGCGAGGGCGTCGTAATGGCCAGCTGGATCGAGCGTTATCCGTGGTGGTTTATGGGCGGCGTCGTGGGCGCGACGCTGTTGCTGGCGCGCATACCCTTCGGCAGCGACGAGGCGCCCGCGCTCGTTGCCACGCCGTCGGTCGGCCGAGTGACTCCTCCCGGACCGGAATATGAGCGCCAGCATCTGCCGGCTCCGCCTGCGAATTACTGTGAATTCGTAAGGTCGACGCGAGACCTGCTGGCGCGTATCGGTCTGACCGGTCCCGGCGCCGATCTGTTCATCGCCCACCTGGGACGAGAGAGCGGATTCGGTCGCACTGTGTACAATTACAACTGGGCCAACATCAGGTCATTTGCGGGGTCCGACGCGCCGTGGTATCGCGGCGTGACCGGGTATCCGTTTCGCTCGTACATGAGCGCGGCCGAAGGGATGCGCGCGATGGTGGACCTGATAGCGCGTCCCGGAGGGCGATACGCGCCGGCCTGGGCCAAGCTCCAGGCCGGAGACGTGACGTGGTACGCCACGCTGGGGGTGCTCGGCTACTACGAGGTCAAGGACGCGAACGACCGGTGGGTGGCCGCGACGCCGGACAACGTAGGGCCGTCGCAGGCTGACTACGAGATCTCGCTGCGCAGCGTGAGGCGCTGCCGGTAATGGTCACGCCCGCACAGCTGTCGTTCCGCCGCCAATACGGATGGCATCCGCCGGCCGACCTGCTGGCGAGCGCGCAGGCGAATACGTGGCGCGGTGACCCGCAGCCGACGGATCCGGCACAGCGGCCGATCGGTGCGGGCGTGCGTCGGCTGGAGCGCTACGTGCGGACGAAGTTTCCGCTGGTCTGGCACGTGTACGATCGCGGGCCGTCGCCCGACGAGCCGCATGATCCATCGATGCACTACGCCGGCCGCGCGTTCGACGCGATGATCCGGACGATCGGCGGCCTGCCGGATCGACGCGGCGACGAGGTGGCGAACTGGCTGCTCGCGCACGCGCGAGAGCTCGGCATCCAGTACATGATCTGGTCGGGAACGCAGTGGTCGAGCGCCACGGGACGCACGAGCGTGTATCCTGGTTCCGATGACCACGTAAACCACATTCACGTGGATATGACCGTGCCGGCGGCGCTCGGGCATCTGCCGTGGCCGCCTCGTGAGGGCGGTGGCGGTTCCGGCGTGATGTGGGTCGTCGCTGCGTCGGCGGGGGCGTGGTACCTGTGGCGCAAGAAGAGGAAGCATGGCTAGGCCGTCGCTGGACAAGATAGGCGAGATGTTCGATCGGCAGGTCGCGGCGATCACGCCGCGGCTCGGCGCTCGCCGCGCGCAGGCTATTGCCGCCGCGCACATACACCAGAAGTACCCCGGCGCTCTCCAGGCGCTCAAACGGCGTGCGAAGCGCGATCGCGCGGCCGGAAGACGCCAGAACCCATGCGGGTGCAGTGGCCGCATGGCCAACCCGAACGGTCTCGTGGGGCGCATCATCCGCCGCAATCCGGCGCCGTCGTGGACATGGCTGCGGGTGGACATAGTGGGTGTCTGGCGCTAAGCTCCCGGCCATGAGCAAGCTCTTCGTGACCGACACGTGTCCCGGCTGCACCCGCGTGAAGACCGCCCTCGCCCAGCGCCCCGACGTGGCGCAGTACGTCGTGATCCGACACGCCGACAAGGATCCGGTGGCTCAGAAAGAGCTGCTGGCGCTCGGTGTGCGGGTCGTTCCGACCCTGCTCACCTCGGACGGCCGCGTGATCACGAACGACGTCGCGATCAAGCGCGAGCTGGGGCTGTAGCCCGTGTCGGTCAACGCCAGTCTGCGGTCCGTGACGATGGATGCGCTGCACGCCGCGCTCGGCTGCGACCGTGCCGCGCAGAACACTCAGCATGCCGCCGAGGTGATCGCCTGTCTGTGCGAGGCCGTCTTGGTCGACCAAGAGTTCGGCAACCGGCTCTTGGCAATCGGCCGGCTGAACGAGGATATGGGTTACTTGGCCAGGGCTAAGCACTTGGATCCAGCCTCGATGGAACAGATCTTCACCGAGTCAGTGGAGCGCTTCAAACAGGCACGGAAGTAGCCCGTGCGTCTCGCGTGGGCCACGGACATCCACTGGAACTTCGCGCGGCCGGAGGCCAAGGAGCGCTTCTTCGCGCAGCTGGTCACGGCGAAGGCGGACGCGCTGCTTCTGACCGGAGACAACGCCGAGGCACCGTCGTACGTGTCCGCGCTGCAGGAGTTGCGCGACACGAGCGGTCTGCAGGTGTACCACGTCGCGGGCAATCACGACTTCCATGGGTCTAGCATCGCCGTCCTGCGCGGCACGACACTGGCTGGAGACGGCGGCTATCTGACCAATCGCGTGTGCGCGGTGGAGTTCGGCGGCTACTCGCTCGCCGGCGTCGACGGTTGGTACGATGTGACGCACGGTCGCGGCGATCGCAGTCCCGTGATGCTGGCCGACTTCTCGTACGTCACAGATCTCATGGTTCCGCACGCCGAGCGCGTACGGCGCCTGCGCCGGGTCGCTCGGCGCGACGCAGAACGCCTGTCCGATCAACTCTCCAAAGCCCGTTCGTCCAAGATTCTGGTGGCGCTGCATGTGCCGCCTTTCCCCGGCGCAGCATGGCACATGGGCAAGCTGAGCGACGCGGACTTCGTACCGTACTTCTCGTCGTCCGCTACGGGCGACGCGTTGGCGGACTACGCGCGCGCTCATCCTGGTGTCGAGTTGCTGGTGCTGTGCGGGCACTGCCATTCGTCTGGCTCGTATCGTCACGCGCCTAATCTTCGCGTGCTGACGGGGCACGCGACGTATGGGCATCCTGAGATCCAAGGCATCATCGTAGACGGAACCACGTTCGAGGCGCTCTGAGCCAACGTACCACTGGAGGGTCGCCGTGATTCTGGAAGTCGACAAGGTCACCAACCAAGGCCTCATCGCGTTCGCGCTGACACGCTCGCTCGTCTCGCTCGCGCCGTGCCCGCGCAACGCGCGTGCGCTTGCGCATCTGTGCGAATCGCTGATGGTGCTAGACGAACCGGCGTCCGATGCGCTGAACGGAGACATGGTGCCGGAGATTGCGCGGTGGCTCAGGAGCAGCCGTGAGTCGCTGGAGTCGGCAGCGGAGGCCGACGACGCGCGGCTGATCGCCGCCGCCATGCGGCGGTGCGCCGAGGCGTACGCGTCACTCTGTATCGCGGCGGGCGTCGGAGCCGCCGTCAAACAGGCGGCCTCTGTGTCGGACATATCCGAGGAAGAGTTTGTGGAAGCTCTGCGCGCGTACGTTCCCAAACCGAAGAACTAGACCCGCTCGACTTTGGCGTACCGCCTAACGCGGGCTACGTGTTTTTTGTTGGGGACCCAACCGTCAGGTCGGTCGCGAGCGACCGACTCGGTCATCCGCTCGACCGCCGATTCCACGCTACAGTCCGGTGCGTCGCCGCAGCAAAACGAATACACCTCGTCCTCGCCCCACGACTGCAAGATTGGCACTGGGACCTGCATGTAGATACACACCGTGACCACGCGAGACAGGCGTGCGCCAAGCCTTCGGCGTGTGCGGAAGGCCATGCCCGGATAGTCTCCTTCTGGCATGCGTATGCATACCTCTCGCGTCTCCAGCCACACCTCGTCGTCGAACGGCTTGAAGCGTTCGTCGCTAGTACCTTGTTCCTCGGTCGGTCGCTCGTCCGCTAACCAGCGGCGCCAAGCCTCTGTCCTGCATGACGTCCCGGATGTCCATGACTCCACGTCCCGCCACGTCCATCGTGGCTCGGACGAGTCTGACTCCGTGGGAGTAGTCGCGGTATCCGGCGCTGTGGACGGTTGAATATGGCTGCAGTGGCCATCTACCCGTGTCTGGGTTGAGCGCGCCATAGATTACGATCCTTCCTGGAGCAGACGAATCGGCGGTCAGGATATTCTTTTTGTGGCCGTCGACGATGCCGGTGCGGCGGGCGATCGACGCCACGATTCGCGCGTTGGTCGCGACGTACGTGCTCACGGCGTCTCGGTTGGTTGCCGCCGCGGCCATGCGCACCTTCACGTCCGCCGTTGCCTGTATCGCGTCGGCCACCTTCTGCGTCGGTAGCACGGCGCCGTACAGTTCGGCGATGCGCTGGGCGGTAGCCGGCATGACCGGCCAGCGGACCCAGTCGGCGTCGTTGCCGACGCCCCAGAAGTCTGGGGCCACGTAGATCGTGCCGCTCAGCGCGCCCGCGGACACCGGTACCGGTTTCCAGTCTGCGACGCCAGCCGGCGTGGCGCCGGCCTGCGCCGCGAGCAGCGCCGCCGCGTCACGCTGTGTGTCGCTGAGTCCGCGTACGGCGCTGGCGAAGTCGGCGCCGGACATGCCTCTGGCGATTTGAAGTCCGGTTGTGCTCATGGCGTTGTCCTGGACGATGCGCGGCGCGGCCGGCGCTGACGATGGAGGCGTGGCGGCGACGGACGCACCGGGTCGCGTCAGCAGGTAGAGCGCGCCGGCTCCGAGTGCCAGCCATATCGCCGTTTTCTGGGCCATGGATCTATTCTAGGCCAAGTGGCGCCGTGTTCGTGTTGGGCACCTTCTTTTTTGATCCACGTGCTCGCTGCGGCGTCTTTTTCTTCTTCGCAGGCTTGGCTTTGCGCGTTTCCTTGGGCGGGAAACGAGGCGCCCGCTCACCCGCCATGCGGGTCACGTGCCTGTAGAAGGATCTGTCCCATGGACGAGGCGCTGGAGGCTCGTAGAATTCGCACCCCTGCGCGTGTGTCGGGCCGCACTCGCAGAACGTGAAGACCATCACCGCTTCGGCGCCGGTGGTAGAGACGGCGAATTCGCCGTCGTCGACCAGTGGATACAGACCATTTCCCGGCACCCCTGGAGCCTTGGCGCAGAGCGGACACGTCGGATCGTATCGATGCGCGTGTACCGGGCACCACTTCCGCTCGATCGTCTCCATCACTTTCCCGTCAGCATGCGTTTGATCCTCTTGGCGGCTTCGCGCTTCAGGCGGTCGACATGCGGCTTGGCCACTTCGACGGCCTTCTCCGCCGCCATCTGCAGCACGATCTCCGCGCGCTCTTCGTTGGTGAGCGGCGTTTCCGGCGGGCCATGTCCGTGGTGCGTGTGCAGTGCCTCGCGGGAGGCGCGATTGAACACCAGCCGCGACGCGCCCGCGGGCGGGAAGCAGTATACGGCGCAGAACGCGCACAGGCCATCGGCCTGCGGGGCCATCGGTGCCAACTCCTCGGCGCACGCATCGCATCCGCATGGAGTGACGACGGTCTGTGCCACGCTATTCTTTCTCGATCTGGCGCATGACGTACGCCTCCGTGACGCGGTCGCGCGCGACCTTGCGGCTCAGGACCACGCCGTCGTCACGTCGCTGCAACTTGGTGGCGCCATCGTTGTTGTCCAAGTACCCCTTGGCGTCGATGACGTCGGTAAAATCACGGAGTATGTTGCCGCGTGAACCTATCACGACGTAGTGCGTGATAATGCCGAGTCGGTCTAGAGTTTCTGACGTCTGGAGCAGTAGACTCTCGGCGGTCGAGAGCTCTGCGGCGGACGGCAGCCAATCTCTGGCTTTGACGCGCCCGCCACTGATCAGCTCCACCTGATCTCGGTGAGCGGCACACGGTCGAGATGTTCTCGACGACCATAGCGAGATAGCGCTCCGTGTCACCGGCGGGTCCAGCTGGTTCGCCAGCCAGATGTATGGTTTCGAGATGTCGTGCAGCCAATCTACCAGCGTTTTTGCGCTTCCGATCCTGAAGATCTCTTGTTCCACGTTGGGTTTTTAGCTGTGGTGTTACATCGTGTCAAGTTGGTGGCTGTACACGTGCATCGTGATACGATGTACACGTGTATCCGGTTGCCATCGTCCCCGCTCACAACGAAGCTCCGCGTATCACGCGCGTGGTGAGCGCGCTGGTGCGGTCGGGAAGGTTCGGCCAAGTGATCGTGGTGGACGACGGCTCGACCGACGATACGGGTGCGGTCGCGCGGGCCACCGGCGCGACCGTGCTGACCCTGACGCCGAATCGCGGCAAGGGCGACGCGATGCGCGCGGCCGTGGCGCGCACGCGCGCGGACGTGGTGTGCTTCTTCGACGCTGATCTCGTGGGGCTCGAACCCGAGCATGTGGGATGGCTGCTGGCTCCGGTCGTGTCGGGCCGCGCGTGCATGACCGTCGGGCTGATGGACCACGGCATCTACAGCGACATCCAGCGGGCGTTGCCGCTGATCTCTGGGCAGCGTTGCGTGCGGCGCGAGGTGCTGGCGCGTATTCCCGACGCCGCTTGGTCAGGCTTCGGTATCGAGGCCGCGATGAACGCGGCGGCTTCGCAGACTGGATGCGCGGTCGAGACCGTGTTGCTGCGCGGCGTGTCTCAGGTCTCGAAGTGGCACAAGGTTGGCGCCGCGCGCGGTATCTCGGACGGCGTAAAGATGTTGATCAAGGTGCTTCGCGCGACGCGCGACTATCGAAAGACGGCGCAATGAAGTCGAGTGGCATGTGGCTGTGGGGCGTAGCGGGCGCAGCGGTTACGTACTGGTTTTGGCGCGGACGCCACAACGCAACGTACAACGCGGTCATGGACTTTAGCGGAAGCCAAACGGACGCCATCCGCGCCATCCAGACGGCCCTGCGGGATCAAGGGTACTCTCCGGGCGCCATCGATGGCGTCGAGGGACCACAGACCGTGGATGCTTTCCGTCGGTGGATTGCCGCACATCCTGCTGTGGCGCAGCGTGCCAGGGCGGCATATCCGAACGACGCCAGCGCACAGACACAGGCTGCGATTCGAGAGCTGCTGACGATGGCTGCTGCATAGGGATGGAGAGACAATGAAAGCCAGTGGATGGTTTTGGACTGGTGCCACAGTTGCGGGCCTGTACCTGCTGCTGAGTCGTTCGGGTTCGGCGCAGGCGGCGTCGTTACCTCCGTATAGCCCGTCGGTGAACCCCACCGCGTCACAGCGTGTCGAGGTTGTGCGTGGCGTGCAGCGGGTACTACGCGAAGAGGGGCTGTACGAGGGCGCGATCGACGGCATCGCGGGCCCCGCAACGGGGCGGGCGCTGAGCGCGTATCTGCTGGAGCGACCGTCCCTTGCGGCGCGCCTCGCGGCCATCTCGAATCTCGCGCAACGCGAGTACGAGACCGCGCGTGCGGTGCTGGCGCATCCGCCGGCCGAGACGCAAACCACACAGGCGACTCTTCCGTGACCAAGCGCTCCTGCTCTTCGTGCGGCGGACAGATGGTCGCCTCGCGGCGCCACGACCGCGCGAGGGTGGGTGGGCGCTTTTTCGCCGATCCGCAAGAGACCGAGTACGAGTTCTGTTCGTCGTGCGGCGAGGACACGGTGAGCGCGCTGGTGCTGTCGGGGATCGAGCGTCGGTGCTCGGCGGTCGCCCTGCTGCATCGTTCCGTCGCCCCCGCCGAAGGGATCAGGTCGGGTCGTAAGGCGATGGGTCTTCGGCAGTATGAGCTGGCGGCGGTCCTGGGCGTGACGACCGACGAGGTGCTGATGTGGGAGAGCGGCTTTGCCGATGTGCCGCGCTCGATGCAGTTGGCGATGGTCGGGTGGCTGCTTGGTTTGGACCTTCCGTCGACGGCAATCGGACCCGAGGGGCGCGATGGATGATTCGGTTTCGTGCGTGATGCTGTGCTCGTGGCCGAGGCGCGCGGCCATGGTCGCCGACGCGTGCGCGGCGTACGACCTGCAGACGCACGCGAACAAGGAGCTGGTCGTCGTCAACGACGGCGAGCCGATGCGCGCGCTGCGCGACGACGTGCGCGTGTACAACGTGCCCAGGCTGACGATCGGCGAGAAGCGCAACATCGGCGCGGAGATGGCCGAGGGTGGCTGGCTCGCGACGTGGGACGACGACGACGTGTCGTTCCCTGGTCGTCTGGCCGACTCGCTCGCGATCGCCCGCCGTCACGACGCGGTTGCGGTTCGCGGCGAGCACATGGCGTACACCGACGAGCGCATGCGCGTGCTGGGTGTCGTGGCGAGCGTGTGCTATCCGACGGGTCTGGTCCAGCGGGATGCGTGGCTGCGCGTCGGCGGGTGCCCGCCGCTCTCGTACGCCGAGGACATGGAACTCTGGGCTCGGCTGATGGTCCGCCGGTTCAGGACCGCGCGCCACTCGGGGATGTTCTACGCGCATCGCCGACACGGCGCCAACGTGACGCTGTCGCGCGAGGCGCTGTCGACGTTCGTGGCCAGGGCGCTGCCCGCGTGGAACAGCACGATCCCGGCCACGCAGGCGGTGGTCGACCGGGTGCTGGCGCACGCGCCGCACGTCAACCTCGTGGGGCCGGCGTGATTCCGCGCGTGATTCACCAGATCTGGATCGGTCCCAAGCCGCGCCCGGAAAAGTGGATGGCGTCGTGGGCGCGACTCAATCCTTCGTGGCGATACGAGCTGTGGGACGACGCCCGGTGTGCGGCGTTCGGCTTCCGCAACGCGCGCAAGATCCGCGAGATGCCCGAGTGGTGCGGCAAGGCCGACATCATGCGCTACGAGATCCTGGAGCGGCACGGTGGGGTGTACGTCGACGCGGATGCCGAGTGCGTCCGTCCGCTCGACGACGAGCTGCTGCGTCACGACTCGTGGGCCTGCTACGAGAACGAGCGGCGGCGGCCGGGTCTCATCGCCAACGGCTTTCTCGGCGCGCGCGTCGGCTGCGAGTTGATGCGTCGTCTCGGCGACGCGATCGCCGGGATGGATATGCGCGCAGCCCGAGCGTGGATCGTCACCGGACCGGGATTGTTGACGCGTGTCGCCGCCGATTATCCGGCGCTGCATCTGTACCCCAGCTGTTTGTTCTTGCCGGCGCACTATTCGGATCCCGCCAGCCACAACGCTTGCACGCCGTACTGTGATCATCACTGGGGAAGCACCCGCGGGCTGTATACGCGCCCCGCCGGTCGCTTGATGCCGTGGTCCGATCGGTACGACGGCGCGGTTGCGCTTGCGGCGTTTCTTGGCGCCGCGTGGTGGCTGCGCAGTCGCGCTTAGTAGTTACACGGCATGACTTTGTGTGACAGAGGCGGTACCATGGTCACATGGGCTGCGGCTGTCGTATCACTGCTCCACAAGATCCAGACGTGATTCGTCGGGCGGACGATCGCTTGCGCGAGATGTGGCGCCCAGGGCCCAGGATGTTGACGCGGCCCGCGGGGGAGATCGTGCCTGCGGCATCGAGTCCCCCGTCGTCACCCGCGCCTGCTCCGTCGTCTCCAACGGCCCACCTCGGTGACATCGACTCGGCGGGGAGGCTCGTCGGTATCGACGGCATTCTCGACCAAGTAGGCTCGGCCATTACGCGCCATGTGCAGCCGCTGTTGCGGGAAACGGTTCTGCCGGTGATTCAACGTGACGTCGCGCTGCAGCGTGAGGTCGGAGGAGCCGCGGGCCGGCAGCTGGCGCACGAACTCAAGCCGTGGGTTGTGATCGGTGCGGGCGCGCTGGTCGTGATCGCATACGCGCAATGGCGCAAGTCGGGAGGCCGGTAGCATGTCTGACAATCCGCTGCTGTCGGCCGCCAACGCCGGCGCCGGCATCACTAGGCAGTCGCCGGCGCCTGCCCCCTCAGCCGCGCCTGACGCGGCGGCGTGTCAGGTCAGGCTGGACCAGGCGCTAAACGAGATCTCGCTCAACCGCTGGCTGGTTTCCGAGGCCGAGTCGGTGCGCGCGCAACGCAACGTACTGTTGATGGTCTTGGCCGTCGGCGGCGTTGTGTGGTGGCTCACGGCTCGCAGAAACTAAAAATAGATTTCAGCTTTTCAGGAAAGCATCACCATGCACACCAACGAAAATCCGCTTCTTCGCGCCGCCAAGGTCGTGCCGATTCGCGCGGGCATCGTGCGCCCCGCGGGCGACGCGACGACCGACGCGACGGTCTACTTCACGCAGTTGCGGGACGCGGAGGCGGGCGCGGCGTTTTGGCGCCACGTCTCGATCGGGCTCGCGCTGGCGACGGGGTACATCTGGTATCGAGGTCGACCCAAGAAGGCCAAGTCGAAGTAAGCCATGAAGGACTACGGCTGGATCTGGTGGGTCGCCGGCGGGGCCGTTGCGTTGTATCTGCTGAGCGGATCACGCCGGTCCGAGGCGCCGCCGCGCTTGGTGACGGCTCCGGTGCCGCCGCCGCAGGCGCCCCCACCGGCGCCACCAGGGGGATACACGCCTCCGGTCACCGTTCCATTCGCGATCTCTCGCGCACCGCGGCAGATGGGGGTTCCGGCGCCGGCGGGCGCGTGCGTGCTGGTGGCAGCTGAGCCCCACGTGATTGTGTCGGACCCAGATCTGGGCGTAGTGCACGGCACGGTCGCAGCCGGAGCCACGTTATACGTCGTAGAACGCAGATCGGTTTCCGGCTTAGAGGTCTATCGGGTAGACCCGTCGTCGCCGGGGCTTGGGGGAGTGGCTGCTGGGTGGTTTTCGCCGGTGCCGAGCGAGCGCTTGGTCTGCTCATGAGGCACCAGCCAGCCATCTGCCGGGTCGCGTCGCGCACTCGCGGGCGGTCGTGTGCAGCTGGGGACCACAGCAGAAAGACGGATCCGTGATGAGCAGTATAACGAAGCCGGCTGCCGGTGCGGTTACAGTTGGACCCGCTGGCGAGATCAACGGCGTATGTCCCGCGCTTCCGTCTTCCACTACGGCGTATCGCGTCGTGGCCGGGGACACGTCTGCACTCTGGCTGCTGCTGCGCGACGCGGCAGGTCGGGCTGGGTTGGTCGGCGTCGGTGCGTACGCCGCGGGCGTACGCGGCGAGAACCTGTGGCGGGCGTCGATCGGTGGGGCGCTGGGGATCGAGGCTTTCGTGCTGGCGTATGCGTATTGGCAGACACGGCGGGCGCAGGCTACGCCTCAGCGGTAAGACCGGCTTCCTCTCGCACGATCCCGGCGAGACGCAAGATCTTGGTGCGTCCTGCGCGCGCGGTAGCCAGCGCCGCTTCGGCGTCTAGAATTGCGTCCCGCGCTTCGTGGTCTGCCTCCCAGACCAACCGAGCGCGCATCGCGACGATGGCTTCGGAGGCCAAGTCCACCGGCAGCCCCAGCAGTCTGGCCCCCCACGCGATGCCGACGGGGGCTATGGTGCATCGATATCGATCGTCGACGCGCCAGACGCCGTCGGCGTACCTCTGCCATACGACTCCTAGGCGCAGTCGGTAGATGATCACCTTGGCGTCGTACTGCAGATCGATACGATACATTCCGCCGCTCGCACGAAACTCAGCGGAGGCTATGACCTCGCTGCCTAGCGAGGCACCTGTCCTGTATAGCGAGCCGATCACGTGGTGAGCCATAGGTATACCAGCACGACCGACGGGTCTGTATCCATCACTTCGGCCTCCTCATGAATCCTGTTTTGGTTATGCGACCAAGCGCGCGTCCGACAGCGCGCGCGGTCTCCTCGTGCCACTCGCCCAACGGTACCCACGACTTGCCGACGTAGCCGTATCCAAGAAAGGCTTCGTTGGGCAACGAAAACGCGGTCACCTCTCTCACCGCGTTGACCTCGGTGTGCACCAGCGCGATGGCGCGTCGCCCGCCACCCAGCGGTACGATCACCTCGGCGTGTGGTTTGAGATATTCGTTGGTCACGGCGCGGCCGTGACGGCGCGAGACGTCGCCATCATTTCGCCGAAGTCGAACGTCGGGTCCAGGTCGTAGACCGTGACCATTTTTTCGGGCCGTCCGGCATCTACGGTCACGGGTTTGCCGTGGTATTCGTACATGTACTTCGGCGCCGCGGCCTTGCCCTCGACGAAGCGGCGCCCCCACTCGGTGATGCGCCAGAATCCTACCCGCGTGGACCCGTCGGCCCGCTCGGCGTTCGGGAGCGGCTCGATCATGCCCCACAGCGTGAGCTTGGCGTAGTCTCCGCCGGCGGTGCGGAACGCTCCGCCGACGCCGATCTTCACGTAGCCGTCGGTGTCGCGCGCGAGCGGGCACAGCGCGTACAGCCGCAGCAGCGGTTTGAGCATGCCGGCGTTGATCTTGCGCCGGTACACCTTCGCGAGCCGGTCGCACACGGGGCAGACGACGCCGGCGTCTGTGTACATGAGACCGCGGACCATGTCCCTGGCGGCGTCGACCGTGGACACGTTGGCGACCTCGTGTAGCTTGTGAGGTTCCGTCATCATGGCTCTCCCGCGGCTTCTGTCGCCGCTCTGATTCGCGCCTCTTCTATCTCCCAGTCGATGCACCGCAGCGCCCCCTCCAGGTCAGCCACGGCGCACTGGACCGACGTGGTGCGGTACCCGCCGTCGATCGCCGATGCCAGCGCCGCGCGAGCCGTTGCGATGGCCGTGACGAGGCGTTCGCGGTGGGTCGGCGAGCCGTCGAACACGACGGTCCATTCGTCGATCCCGGTCTGCGCTAGTCTGGTCACCGCGCCACCCGCTTGGCGAACAGGCGCTCGGCGTCCGTCTCGCTCAGGTATCCACGCGCAACACCCTCGCTGGCCCACGCAAAAAAAGACTTCGTCTGCACTGGCTCCTGGATTGGCAAGCTCATTTGTTTCGATGCCTTCATGAGTCTCCTGCGGTCCATCAGCTTGTATCCAAGCCGTCTAAACGGCAGGTGATTGTCTCCTGGGACTCTGATCAGCTGCGCCATCAGACTGGCCTCGGTTCGGTGCCTGAGGCACGAGTCCTGAACGCATCTCAGAAACACATCCATGTCGAAAGCAGACGCCTCGGCCAGCCTTTTCAGCTCATCGCGATCCTGATCCGACCACCACGCATAGTGACGCTTGCTTTTCGCCCCCGCGGTCATCCGGCGCCCCCCGCGCGTGACCGCTCCGTGCTCACGCCGATGGCGTCCTGCAGCGGCACGCTGCGCGGCGCCTCGACCGCCGCCAGCGCCGGACGCACAGCCACCATCGCCTCGCCGATGATGCCGGACGCCATGATCTGGCGCAGCGGTCCCATCACGACCTCGATGAGCAGGTCGCTACCCTCGGCCAGCGTCTTGATCCGCAGTTCGTCTGCCAGGCGGTCGGTGACGTCGCCGGAGAATCCTGGCACCGGGAGCAGCAGCGCGATCGACAGCAGTCCGGACACCAGCGCCGTGCCGGCCTCGGTCGAGAGGAACGCTGCGATCTTCGCGCGCAGTCCGTCGTCGTTGGGCGACAGGCGCCGCGACAACGCGGCCACGAGCGGGTCGCGGGCGAGCTTGGTCAGCTGCGATCCGGCCGTGCGCCACGCGGCGTCGGTCGCGTCCGACTTGAGGATGTGCGTCAGGGTCTTCATGCGCGTGGTCGGCTCGTCGTCGTTCATGGTGTTGCTGTCTTTCTGCGGGCATGGTCCCGCGGATGTGTTGAGCTGAAGATAGTCGCGTGCCATCGCGGACAGCACATCGCGTTGGATGACGACGCGACGCGCGTCGCTTCGACGCACCAGTGAGATGTATTCGGTCTCGTCGGCTTCCGCGGCAAAGATCTCCCACTCGGCGGCGCTTTCATCGACCGGCAGATATGCCGGTATCTGGTCACGGTACAGAGCCCTGTAGCAGGCCGCTGCTCTGGACACGATGTCCACGTCGATCAGGTGAAAGGTTTCGTCGGTCGACGGTTCGGCCCTGAGTGCCAGCTCCCTGGAGATCTCGTGCAGAGTGAGGCTTTGAGACAGCGTGCGTTCTTTGTATGATGGCGCGATTGCTACCGAGTCGTCTCCGGTGCTTACCAACAGGTACGATGTACTTGGTACCGGCAGCGATTCTAGCTTCTGCCGGCATACTTTCTCGGCAAACAAAAGAATATCCGTGTCCCAGCCGTCGATACGACTCCAGTCCTCCTTGAGCGGCGGCTGTTTCGCTTGCGCCGAGGCGATCTTTTTCTGGGCCGTGTAAGCATTCAGGTCTCCTGTGGTCACCGTCAGCCGGCGGCAGTCGGGCCGTCGCACGAACGTGATTAGACCGGCTGCGTCGTTTATGTAAGCAGAGAACTTGCCGGGCGCCGTATAATCGATCGGACCGCCAGCGGACCAGTCGTATTCGATCGCCCATTCCAGCGCATCGTCTACGTCATCTAGCGTGAAGCATGGCTTGTCTGAAGTCACGCCGCGCTTGGCCAGCTCCTCAGACACATCTTCAAGAGAAAAGAGCACGGACGGAGCTTCGCGGATATGAACCGCGGCAATCTCCACATAGTCTGGCAGCGCAGCCGTTAGATCGAATGCGGCAACCCTGTCGATGACAACGCGCGTGCTCGTCTGCGTGCGCGCGACGCTCTCGGCCGCCAGCAGCACACTTGTTGTCAGCGTGTGCAGTCTTACCACAGCCACCTCTGTCGGTTTCTTCTTGAGGTAGTCATCCCTCTTGGCTGCCAAGGCTGCGTCGGACACAGTAATGCGCATCGCCGTTTCCGAATGCACAAACGACGTAAACTTCACTCCGGTGAGTTCGTGGTGGTCAACCAGCCACGAGATCGTCGCCTGAATCTCCGGCTCTTGGTACTCGGCGAACAGAGCCGCGTCCGTGCGTTCCAAGGCAAAGTAGACCGCGTACGCGGCGTCGCCCCAATCTACCTGGCCAAAGTCGGAGGACGACTCAATGTTTCTGGCAGCCATAGCCATGCTCAGCTGCAGCACGCTAAATCGCATAGAGACTCTGCCAGACGCGTCTACCAGAGTGACGCTGTTGTCCTTGACGTTATCATATGAGTCTATGAAGATTCGGTACCCACCAACGACGTTCACGTGCGGCTTGTTTTTGGCTGCCGCGAGCGATGCGATTACGGTCCAGATGTCGAGCAGCTCACTGCTGTACAGCTCTTTGATGAAGAATCTATTGTGAGCGTTCAGGTATTGTACGGCGACGTGTGGGACTTTCTCGTGCGATATAGATACCTTTTCGCCGTCCATCAGCCTGACGAACGACACTCCGCTGTCTGTCGGATTACATAGGGACCATCCGTCGTAAGTGATCCCCTCCCACTCTGGCCGCGGGTCAACGAAGCACGCTTTTAAGCCGTCGTCGATCGATTGGTAGAGCGCGTGGCGCAAAAGCCTTCTGGGTACAGAGAACAGAGACGGACGTTTTCCCGTGACCGCTGCCGCCTCTGTCTTCTCCTGAGCGACAGCCTGCGGATCGTCGACGCGTGCCGCAGGCTTTTTATTCAGGAAGTAGCCGGCTTTGCCCGCTAGGATGTGGTCTGGTACGACCACGCGTTCAGCTGTGTCCCTATTGACGAACGTCGTCCTCGGCGGCGCCACGTGGTCGATGTGATCGATGATCCACGGGCTGTCGGTCGGAGGCCCCGGCTCGCGGTATCCGGCGCACTCCTTCTTATCCATGCGCTCCAGCGCCCTGTAGACTGCGTACGCGGCGTCTTTCCATCTGAGCACGTCTAGATCGTCAGATGAATCGAGGCCCCGACGCGCCATCTCCTCGCTCAGCTGAAGCACGCTAAACCTCATCGACACCCTGACGTGTGTCGGGTCGATCAGGGTGATGCTTTTGTTTTTTACGTCATCGTAGGTGTCGATGCACACCACGATCCCGCCCGCGAGCGTACGATTGGCCTTGTTCTTCTGAGGCATAAGGCCGGTCACTGCGCGCCATAGCCCTATCAGTGAGCCGTCGTTCAGATCCCTCGGAACAAAGCTGTGGCGAGCGATCAAAAAACGAGCAGCAGCGTGAGCGATGTCGTCTACCACCACGCGCACATGATCCGCATCCGGTCCAGAGAATACCAGCTTTCCGGCAAACACATCGTATGACCAACCGGCCTCCGCTGGGTCATGGCGACCTTTGTCCGGAGACCGAAAACACCGCTTCAGATCGTTGTCCAGCTCGTTGTACAGGGCACGACGCAGCATCGACGGCGGCACGTCGCACAGATCTTTGAGAGAAGACCTTGCTTCAGCCATCGGAACCGCCCCCACGGATCGCGATCTCCAGCGCCTGCACCTCGCACAGCAGCGCTCGTACCTCCGCCCGATCTTCGTCGATATGCTTTTGCGAGGGATCGGTGACGGCTGCGGACAGCCTGCGGACGGTCTCCTCGGTCGGCTCCATCAGTGTCTTTTCTAGCTTTTGGGCCCACTTGCCCAACACCGCGCATCCGGTCTCCGGCGAACCGAACAGCATCACCTGATCGCCCGCGTTCACGAGCCTCCACGATTCGACCTTGCGGCACAGGGCATTGGCGGCCGGCAACAGCTCCGGAGCGCGAGCGGCCAGGTCGGTGGCCGCGCGCGACATCGCGAACGCCAGCTGGCGGATTCTGTTGCTCAGCGCCATCTCGTCGGCCACGTCGCTGGGCTGCCGGCTGGCGCCGGTGTTCTTTGTGACCAGCGGATACGCCGCAACGAGCGCCGAGAGCTCCAGCGCCAGCTCGGTTGGCGTGGTTGCGGCCGGCGCTTGGTTGCGTGTCGCTGCCTTGCGACCTGTGGCGCGGTAGCGGACCGACGTCTTCTTACCACCCTTCACGATTCACCTGCTTTCCGAACAAGACTTTGACGCTGTCGCTCATCGACAGCAGCGAGCCGCCGTATTGGTTGTACGCGTATACGCACTTGCGTCCGAAGCGATTCACGCTGAACTTGATGTGCAGCGCCTCGGTCGGGTACGCGACGATGAACCTCGGGACCATGTCCCGGTGTCCGGTCTCAATCAGAGCGCTCAATACGCCACGGACGATCCGTGCGTCGTCTTCGTCCAACATCTGGCCTATCGCATATCCGCGCCAACTGTTGGTGACGCGGGTCAGCAGGGCGCCAATGCTCGTGTACTCACGGTCGCAGACGACGACGGTCTTCATGGTGCTGGTATCGACGCGGCGTGCGCGCGGATCATTCATCGTCGGCGCTTTTTTTGTCGGCGCCAGCGCAGACGTCTTCGAGCGCATCAAGCGCCAGGTCGACGACCACGCTCAGTCCCACGCTCTTGTGGCGATTCGACCTGTCGCGAAGCGACATCTGCAGCTTGGCGCGGTACGCCGGCGGCAGCATGCCTCCACCGGCGTCGATGATGCGGGTGCGCAGCTCGCCCATGCGCTTCCAGACATCGAAGGCCATCTTCGTGGATTTGAACCGCGACGGCTTCGGTGACGGGTCGCTCATGGAGCCTCCGGCGGCAGCGTGCTGCCGGACGGGGACCATGTGCCTCGCGCCAGCGAGGCCGCCGGCGCGCGCACTTCGGGCACGATGATGTGCGGTCGCACCATCTGGCCCGATGGTGTTCGCGGCGCGCGCGGGATGGTCGAGGCGCGCGTGGCGGCGCGCGTGGGGGGAGGGATGATCATTTTCCGTGGTCCAATACGGCATTGCCGGCGGGAAGGTCGTTGCCCCACGCATCGAGCCCGAGCTGGCTCTCGATGTTGTACGGCAGGTGCGGGAAGATCACGCGTGGGTTCAGGCCCATCTTGAGCAGATCTCGCACGTCTGCGTACAGCGACCGCGGCGGCTTGTACTTCATCAGCAGTAGGTCTCGCTCGTCGCGCAGCAGCACCATGACGTCTAGTCCACCGACGCCTATATCCACCCTCGCTTCGACACCCAGCGCCTCGGCCGCGGCGACGACGAGTTTTGCGTACCCTTCCAGGTATCGCTGGGACCCGAACCCCTGAGACGCGTACGAGCCGCCGTACAGCCAATCCCTGCGCATCCACGTTGTCCGCTCAGCTGGCGGACTGAGGGCTTCGGCCTCGGCAGCGGCACGCAACTCCTGCGTCATGGCCCTCTCGTCTGCCATGCGATCGTCGGAAATTTTCTTGGCTCTTGCGTCGAAGCGTTCGGCCTGTATCGCGGCCAAACGCACCCTAGCCAGCTCGTTCTTGGAGACGATCACGATAGCCTTGTCCGTGGTGACGTTTTTGGCCTTCGGCTTTGCCGACTTGGCCGTGGCCACCACCTCTTGGTTCCACTCGTTTTGGAGCGCCGTGGCCAGCGCGTCGTGGTGCGCGCGGCGTGCCTCGCGATGCCGAATCAGCCGCATGAACGTGTCGGTCATGGCCTATTCGACGGGCGTCGCTCCAGGGCATTCAAGATCACCTCGTTTTCCGGTCCCGTCCACTCGACTCCGCCGAGGTCACACATCAGCGTGGGCCCCGGGTAGTTGCCGCTGGCCACCAACACGCGCTTCTCGCGTCCCACGCCGTATCCGATCTCCACCAGCGTGCCGCGAACCTGCGGCGACAGCAGCGCCACGATGACATCGGCTCGGTCCATGTCGGCTTGGTTGCGGCGCGCGATCTCGTTGCATTCTTCCGGCTTGCGCCCCTCGGCCGGCGGCGGCTCGCAGTCGATCCACGACGACGTGACCTCGTATCCGGCCTCCTGCAGCATGGAGCGCAGGCTTTTGGCGCGGTCGCGCTCCAGCAGCGAGCACGCGATGTACACCTTCGTCGTGAGCACGATATCTTGGTACTGCTCGTACGCCTCATGCAGCGGCCAGTCCTGGTCGTTGTCGCGGCACCACAGCAGCAGGTCGACGAGTAGCGTCGCTACGTCGTAGGCGTCCGGGTCGACCCTGCTGCGAGGCCGATGCAGCATCAGGCATTCGCGCGCGCGCTGTACGCGGCGCGTGATGGCGTACCGGTTGTGCTTGGTCACTTGGTCGCTCTCCATGTCTCTTGTTGGTCGGCTAGCTTACCCAGGGCAGCGAGCTCCCCGCGGAACAGATCTTCGCCCTCAACGAGCAGGTCTCTCATATCACCGGCGTCGCATCCTTCGCACCACGCGTGCAGACTGGCGAGCAGGTCGACCAACAAGGCTGCGCGCGTAGGGTATGACGCCTTGGTGCTGCTTCTGAAAGCGTCGATCGCTGCTTTCGCGTCGATCGAACGACGCTCGGCTGCCGCTTGGATCGCCGACAGGCGATCGGATATGGGTACTCCGCATGATTTTGTCTGGTTCATGAAAGTCGAGTTTTGCACCGGTAGAACAAAGTGTCAATGTTCTACTTCGCTGGTCTCAGAAGGGGCCTTCTGTTTCCAAGCGAAAAAGAAAACGTTCAATGTCATGAAATGTATGTGGATCTACTGAGCCGTTGGTGCCGCGTCCGCTCCGCCGTTGCCGCGTGGCGTCCGCGCCGCATTGCGGGCATACTCCTCAGTCGGAGGATTCGTGGGTACAGAAATCGTGGTGGCGGTCGAGGCCGCGGACCTATGCGCGGCGAGCGAACTGGCGCCGCTGGACACCAATCCAGCGGCGATCTACCTCGGCTCGCTCGGTTCCGAGGTGTCGCGCGACACCATGCTGGCCGCGCTGGCGCAGGCCGCGGCGTTCTTCTCGGGCACCGACTTGGCGCAGGTCGCCGACCGGAAGCGATTCGTGTTCGCGTTTCCGTGGCACATGCTGCGATACCAGCACGTCCAGAAGCTGCGCGCGGACATGGGGGCGCGCTACGCCCCCGCCACGATCAACAAAACGCTCGCTGCGGTGAAGCGGGTGGCGGTCGAGTGTCGCCGGCTGGGGACCATGAGCGCCGACGACGCGGCGGCGATTGGTCAGGACGTGCCGCCGGCGCGTGGCAGCCGGACGCACCGTGGACGCGCCCTGTCGGCGATCGAGGTGCAGTCGTTGCGCGAGGCGTGCGCTGCGAGCGCCGCCGGGGAGCGCAACCGGTTCCTGCTGGAGCTGTTGTTGGCCACGGGCATCCGCCGGGCCGAGGCCGCGTCACTCACGCTGGGGTCCCTGCGCGTGGATGCCAAAGAGCTGACCGTCATGGGCAAAGGCAACAAGCAGCGCATGGTGCCCATGAGCGGCTCGCTGTGCGACGCGCTGGCCAGGTGGCTGCAGACTCGCGGCACGACGCCTGGCCCGCTGCTCTGCAAGTCGACGACGTCGGGAACCCTGCTGCTCGGCAAGCGCATGACCGGCGGGGCCGTGTTTTCGTTGATGCGCCGTCTGGCGAGCCGGGCCGGCGTGGCGGGGCTGGGGCCGCACGATTTCCGCCGCACGTTCGCGTCGACGCTCATGGACAAAGGCGTTGATATCAAAACGGTTTCGCGCCTGCTTGGACACAGCTCGGTGACCACGACCGAGAAGTACGACCGCAGGCCAGAACGGGCGATGCGCGAGGCAGTTGAGAAGCTGGGGATGTAAACAGATGCATGAATCCATGGAAGGAGCGCGTGTGGCATGCGGGTTCTGAATTACGGATTAGGCACAAACAGCACCGCGCTGGCCATCGAGGCCACGAACAGAGGTATCATATTCGACCTCATCGTCACCGCGGATACCGGCGACGAACGCGGTCACTCTTACTCGTTCGCGAAGATATTCGACAGATGGCTGACTGATCACGGTCAGCCGAGCATCACTTGGACAAGGTGGGAACGGAAGGACGGAAGCTTTGTGCCGATATCACGCCTCAGTCTCCTGCGTGGCGAGCTGCCGTCGAAGGCGTATGGATTGTCCGGTTGCACCAGCAAGTGGAAGCAGCAGCCGGTAGACAAACTGCTTCGGAACCATCCGATGGTTCGAGAATGCGTAGACGGGGGTGGTCTGGTAGAGCGGTGGATCGGATACGACGCTGACGAGCCGTCGAGAGCCGAACGCATGCTGGCCAAAAACCCGCAACCCACACGCAGCAAGACCACGAGGAAGAAGGCGTCTGACGGCAGCGTCGAGAGCACCAAGCATGCGATCGTGATGCCGCATTGGCGGTGGATGTGTCCGCTAGTTGACTGGGATATGGGGAGGGACGAATGCGTTAACACCATCGTCTCTGCTGGACTGCCGCTGCCCGGCAAGTCGTCGTGCTTCATGTGTCCCTCGATGAAAAAGCATGAAATTTTGCAGATGGCGGCAGAGTGTCCGGACGAGATGCGTCGCGCGCTGGAGATTGAGGACAGGGCGCGAGCCAGCGGAAACCTGACGACAGTGCGCGGTCTCGGCCGGTCATTCTCGTGGCGTGAGTTCTTGGACGGGCAACCATCAGCCTGCGCCGCGCGCGAGGTGGTAGAGGAAGAGTGCGGCTGCTTCGACGGCGGCTAGCTGACTGCGGGTTATACTGAACAGAAGTACAGCGTATTGTGTTTCCTCGCATCCGCCTACATCAAAAAAACCTAACGTTTTCGACTGCTTGAAAAAATCGACTTCTCGGCCTTGCCATCCAACGGAGGAGGTCCAGATTGCTTGGTGTCGGTGGCCAGATGGGGCCTCGGCGGGAGGATACGACGATGACGACCCAGGCGAACGCGGTGGCGGCTCTTGAAACTCTGGCCCAGGCACTGCGCGGTCTTCCTGGTGTGCAGGAAGCGCGCGTCTGGTCGAAGGTTCCTGGCAAAGAACGTCTGTATGTCGATCTCACCAAACACAACGGCGGTCGTGCGTGGAACGGTGGCGTCGGCCGCACCGCGGTGATTTCTGCCGCGGATCCGCGCATCGTGTGGGATAACGAATGGGCCGGCGCCGCGACACGCGACCGCCACACCGATCTCGGCACAATCGACGGAATCAAGTCCGTGCGCGACTCGGTGTTCGCTGATTGGGCCGCGGCGCGTTGAGGGGCAGGCTGGCTGCGGTTCCGCGTGCGGGATCGCGACGAGCCTACCGCTCTACAGGAGTTGTACGACGATGACAACGATCAAGATCACCGAGGTTTCTGGCGCCGATCTGTACCACCGCTACCCGACCCAGACGCGCCCGCAGGACGCGCTGGTGCAGCTGGACTGCCGCACGGGCGCGCTGACGGCCACGACCGATCCGGAGATCGGCGGCGCCGTGCCGGCGGCGCAGTACCACGGCCACGTGCAGTGCTGGCGTATTCCAGCGCTCAAGGCCCGCGCCGCGAACGCGCTGCTCGCCGAGATCGAACCGCTCGCGCAGCGTGCATGCGACGGATACCAAAGCGTGTGGGACGGCAGCAACCACGTTGCAGTTTTCTCCACAGATGCGGGAGACGCGTGCGACGAGATCGAGCGCCTGTGCGACCGCGCCGACGATCCGACCGACGCGTTGGTCGTGTGGGACGCGGCGATGTGGTACAGCGGGATCGGCTCGCGGGATCGGCAGCGGATGTCGCTCGGGATCACGGCGGCGACCACGGACACCCAGCTGGCGGAGATCACGGCGCATGAGACGGCTGCGGCCGAGGCAGAGACGGACGGCGTCGAGGGGCTCGTCGACTATCTCGCGGGGCTCCGCGACGAGGCCCTGGACGCGCTGGTCGCCGAGGTGGAGTCGGCGAGCGCGTACGAGGCGGATGCCGACGTGCGGCGCCACGTGGTCGCGCAACTCGCGTCGGGCGCGGCGGTCGACGCGGCGGCCCTCGCGGCGTCGTACGACGCGTGGTGCGAGAGTTGATGGCGGGGTGCCTAGAATAAACCATCGGCACCCATCGTATCTGCACGCATAGGCTGACGACGAAACACGGGAGAGCGACATGAACGAATTGGTTGGACGGTTGGTGACCGCGATGTTCCAGGACATGCCCAGCGATCCGGAGACGCTGCGTTTTTGCACGGACGAAGGAGACATGGCTTTTGACACAACGTCCGAATGTTGTTCGCGCTCTTGGTTCTCTCATATCGACGGGATCGACGCGCTGCTCGGTCACCGTGTCACCTCCGTTGAAGATCGCGGCGTGCACGAGGACAAAGAAGACGACACGGACTACTGTGTGCAGGTGTACGGGTACATGATCACCACCGACGCCGGCCGGACGCTGATCGAGTTCAGGAACGCCAGCAACGGATACTATGGAGGAGACTGTGTGCGTCGCGACCACATGGCGGTCGATTGCACCGTGCCGTTGACGGAAGACTTCTGACCCCCATTACCACGGCGCTAACCGCGCCCGGAGATGACGATGATTTTCACGGCAACGTTCGGCGAGTGCGACGTATCAATGGAAGTGGACGATGAGACCGGCGAGGCCAGCGTGATCCTCGAACACCCGGCGTACGAGACGCCAGACGGATCGGTCGAGGCGTCGTGCGAGGTTGTCTCGGACGCGCGCATCGCACATGCGCTCGCCGCATTCACGGGGCGTCCGTACCGGATGTCGATCTCCGGTTGGAACGGCTGCCGCGCCGAACGAGAGACGCATTGTGGATCCCACGCTGCGTTCTATCCGGTCGACCGATAGGGGAGGTTAGCCGCATGGACGAAGCAACGGTCAGCAGGTATAGTGTTCCGCCGTTCTCCAGGATTCCTGAGCGTTTACGAGGCAAGAGCGAGACCGATGAGTCGTGCTGCATATGCGGGCGCACGGTCGCGCAGCCGGTGCGTCATGTGGCGATCGTGGTGAACGGGGGCCACGACTGGGGGGACGAAACCAGCGAAGAGAACGCAGGGCACATGGGCTGCTTTCCGGTCGGTCCAGATTGTCACCGCAGGTTCGCGCTTGATGCCACGTCGGGTGACAGGTGAGCCAGCAGCCGCGCGAGCGACGCACCGGCCTGTACTCGTTTCAGGGAAACTGGGAGCGTCTGTGCGAGTGCGGCCATGCCCTTGGCCTGCACACGGCGCAGGCGCCGCACGAGTGCATGGCGGGCGATGCGACGCAGATCGCCCCGGAAAAGTATCCGGTCGATCTCGGTGAATGCGACTGCGTCCGGTTCCGTCCTAAGCACGGGAAGAAGTCGGGCGGTAGATAGGCGTAGTGACCCAAACAGGAGACTTGAGATGATCATCCAGCCGTATCCTCCGGCGTGCTACATCGTGTTCAAGTGCGTGCTCGACGACGCCGACGACTGTTGCAGCGACGTTGTCGCGGTGGTCTCCGTGAGCGAATCATTCGCCCCGGCCACCGCTGCATTGGTCGCGCGCCGACGCCTAGTGTCGGCGGTGTCGTCTGGCGAGTTCGAGCCGTGGCAGCTGAAGCCGGACGGGCGCGTCGAATGGGACGGCGACACCGCGTACGTGACGCATGCGTGCGACTGCGGCGCGGACGACTGCGATAGCGGCGACCACGAAGGTTCGTGCGAGACGTTTTGGATTGGCTTGGTGACGGAGGAGTGCGACGGCGTACAGGCAGCCAAGCTGGTCGAGGATGGCGCGTTCTGGATTAAGTCGTAGCGCTCCCACCGCGGGCAGGAGATCACCATGGGCGACGAGGCGACGTGGATTGCGTGGGTGATGTTGACGCAGCCTTCTGGTGGCCATGGCATGTCCGCCATGAACGCAGCGCGCATGGCGTTTGGCGCGAAAGACGACGGCTGCTTGCCGCATGACCGAGGGGACCTTCTACGGTGCCGCAGGCTGGCGAGCACGGCGCCGGAGCGCGTTCGCGAGCACATGTCGAACACGATCGACGGCTGGGAGAGAAAGCTGGTGTCCGCGCACACCGAGCAAGCGATCGAGCTGATCAAGGCGTGCGCGCGCGAGACGCACCGTCCGTCGACGCTGTCCAACGAGCTGCAAAGATGGTTGGCCTTCTATGGCATCGGCACCTAGCCACGGCGGCGCATCGGTACGAGCGCAAGCGTGCAGATAAACAGGAGATGAACCATGACGACACATAGTGAACGTACTGCGGCCGACATCGTGGACGGCCTCACGAACGCAGAGGCCATCGCCGTGATCTCGTCCAGGCTGACGAAGCTCGTGGCGGCGCTGGCGGCGTGCGGCGCGCGGATCGACGAGATCGGCGAGAAGCGCAACACGTATGCGGCATCGGCGGAAGAGATGACGGAGATGAGCTGGCTGATCAGCCGCCGCGGTGGCATGAAGAGCGAGATCAAAGAGCTTCGGCACGAGCTGGATCGGCTCACGAGCATCGCTAGCGACGCCGCGTCGCGGGATCGCGAGATTGCGCTGACCGAGCTGTGGGTCGAGACCGCTGCCGCCGCTGAGATTCTAGAAAAACTGAGCCAAACACAACGGCTAGACCAATACGACGCCGCTCGCGTGGATGAATGGCTGGCGGCGCGCGGCGCGCGCATTCGCCGCTCAGGAGTATATCGATGAGCCCGGCAATTTCTCGTCTGTTGGCCGCCAAGCAGGACTTGGCGATGCTGGCCACGGTGTACGCCGACACGGCCAGCGAGTATACCAGCGACGATCCGCGTCGCGTCGCGGCGCTGGAGGCGCTGATGGAGGCGGCGCTGTGCTTCTCAAAGCGCCGGTGCGCAGTGTTCGTCGAGCGGCACCTCTCCGGCGTGCGCGACGAGGTTGCGGAGAGCCGCACGCAGTTCGACGCGTATGGAGACCCGGACGGCGATGAGTAGTCTGCGCGAGCTGGCCGGCGACGCAGAGACGTGTCGATTCGGCGGTTACGAGTTCCGCGCAGAAGGCGTAGGGCTCGGATACGTACACACGCTATCATGTGGCGCGCGCATCTCTCTGCGCGACTGCTGGATTCGCGGCGAATGGTGCGTTGACGCCGGTGTATTTGATGCGGACGGTAACCGGTTGCATCGTGATATTTGGTTCTACCAATGGCGTGAGCGTAGCCTGGACAAGCGAGCCGCCTTGTTGATTCGTGCGACGATGCGTTATGCATCCGTAGGCAGCGATCTGCTGAGCGTCGCGTCGAACGAACTGGACAGGCCATGCGAGCCGGACGTCTATCCAAAGATGCCCATGACATGGGCGGTGAGGTTTGGCGCTGATCCGCTATGGCTTCAGCGCGCGTGGGAAGAGTGTCGACACGTTCCGACGATGCTGGATGCGTGGTCGGGTCTAGGTATGAGCCCTAGGCCGCGAGACATACATGTGACGTCGTCTCGCCCCGGCTCGCTAAGCGAGCTGTGCGAGTGCCGGGTGATGTTGCCGGGATCAAAGCGATTCGTGCGAGTGTCCCCCCGCGCTCTCCGGGCGGCGCTGCCGCCCATGCCGACAGCCGAAGAGATCCTGGCGAATCGCGCCCGCTACGAAGCCGGAAAGTCTACGCCTTGCCCGTGAGGCTATACACGTCCACGCTGGCCTACGACGCCGACGACCGGCTGGACGTGTCACGGTACGGCGGCCACGCCATCGGCGTGGCCTTCGCGCCGTCGTTGGAACTACTGTGGTGGATCAAGCGACGTCGCGCGACGCGTGATCTGCTCGCGGAGTACATGGATCGCTACCGAGCCGAGATGCGCACCTCGCAGCGCGAGCGGCCGGAGGCATGGGCGAGCGTACTGGCTTGCGACGAGGTCACGTGTTGCTGCTACTGCGTGAACGCGTCGGCGTGCCACCGCGCCGCGCTGGCTGAGATGCTGGTGGCGATGGGCGCGGAATACAGAGGCGAGAGGTGATACATGACCCCGGAACAGCAACTGCAGCTGATGATAGACCGATACCAGCTAGTCATGCATCGCGCCGAGGACGCTGCAGGCAGGAAAATATATGCGTGCCTAGCGTACAACCACAACCATCGGCCAGAACCGGGTGAGGAGACTCCGCCCGGCAGACTGTTCGATGCGGCAATGAACGACGTACGGACGGCTAAACGCATGGTAATGTCCCTGCGTGCCCAGGCGCTTCCACTGTCGCTTGGCGCCATTGCCATAAAAGACGCATGGCGAGAGGTTCGGTCGCGATTCACCCCCGCCGAACTAGGCCGGCTGGACGATCTGACCGAGGACACGCGGGTATCTATACAACCAAACGGCGGAACTCCTGCGCCGCGCGGAGCACCCAGACGCTCGCGCCGGAAGGGTCGGCAGATCGCGCGTGGGGCACTATGAGCCCGACGCGATGATTGCCGCTTAGGCGATCGGAACGACAAGTTGCGCCATGTGGATTGGCGCCGTATGATCCACCTGTCGAGGTCATCGACGAGCCGCGATGCGGCTACACGAAAGGCACATCATGAGCGACGAAAACGAAAGCACGCAGCCTGCTGTCACGAAGCCGAAGCAAAACCGCGGGTTCCGGGCGATGTCCCCGGAAAAGCAGCGCGAGATTGCGTCGAAGGGCGGCAAGGCCAGCCACGTGAAGGGTACCGGTCATACGTGGACCTCTGCCGAAGCGATCGAGGCTGGACGCAAGGGTGGGAGGGCCGCGCGCGGTAAGCGCAAGCTGGCGAGCGGAACAGCCGAGCCGGCGTCCGGAGAGTAGAGATGCGAATCCGCTGCGGATAACAGCGGATTCGCCCCGTCGAACACTGATCTCGACTAGATCAGTCGAGGATCTGCCACGAACGCACGCCGCCGGTCGTGATCAGCTGGTACGTCTTGCCGTTGTCGTCAGCCTGAGCCAGCGATCCGATCTTCTGCGAGTTCATCGCAGCCGCTCCCTGCCCAGTGATGTCGGCCGCCAGCGTGTACAGCGACACGCCGCTTCCGTTGCCCGTCGAGTCCGTGTTTCCGCGCCAAGCCATTTGAGTGCTCCCGTGTGGTTTGCCGACGCTTGTGCGTGGCTTTCTTGGACATGATACCATGTCTTACATGCGCGCAACATTCATGGTCTTCGCGGAAGAGGCGTCGGTTATCGGCGCCTTCGCGCCGGTGTACGCCAGCATCGTTACGGCGTGGAACGCGGCGGCGGCTCCTCCGGCGATGAGATGGGTTGGCGATTCCCCCAGGGTAACTAGGGTTTATGACGTTCTGTTGGGGACCAGGACGCGCGTGGCGCAGCCCATCAAGGTGGACGACCCGTCGCTGTCCGAGGACGAAGCTGCGCAGATCATCGCCCAGCACGTGCACAGTCAGCTTGCTGCGCTATCGCTCGTGCCAGGGGCATGGCATCCGACGCGGGTGATTATGTATAACCCGGCCATAAACGGTCCTATGTCGTTTTGGCAGAGCGGAGACGCCGCGCGGACGCGTACCTTCGACACGCCGCCGGGTCCCACCAACGCGCTGGACACGCCAGAGAATCCGGTTGGGCCAAACGACCAGCGCCTCCGCCCCATGACGCCCGGAGAGTCGCTGGACGACTTCCTGCGCAGGAATACGGGTATCGGCACTCCACCGTGGCTGTGGATTGCGCTGGCCGCAGCAGGCCTGTGGTACTTCGGTGGTTTCGTGAAGAGTGCGGGGAATCTGCTGGAGTCGGCGACGGAGCCGACTCCGAGGAAGCCGAAGAAGGCTTAGCGGCGCTTCTTGTGCGGCATCGCGAAGTGCATGACGACGGCGCCGACAGCGGCGCCGATCACCACGGACTTGAGGTCGAGGCCCATCGGCATCGTAGTCGCGCCGGCCGGCTTCGTCTGTACGTGTCGCGCACGGTTCTCCACGATCTTCGCCTGCGCCGGCATCGAGTAGGCCGCCGCGTCTCCGGGAGCACGCCCGAGACGGTACATGCAGTGCGCGTAGATCGCATCTGCGATGCCGTTGTTTAGCCCACGTGTGATCCAGAACGAATTCACGCGCTCGCGCGCCGCCAGCTGCCGAATCGCGTCGGCGTAAGCCAAGCCGATCGCCGTCAGCACCTGTGCCCGGTCCGCCTGATACAGGTTGACGTACTGTTCGCAGGTCTGGTTCAGGCGACGCAGCCAGAAGTCATATTCCGGCCCGTACGCCGGCACGCGGGTGAGCGTGTCGAGCGTCAGGGTGACGCCGCGGGGTGCTCTGGCAATGTCTCCAGGTGCCCAGCGGGGCACCACCGCGGGAACACGATGCACGTACTGAAAGCTGGCCATCGGCGTTTTACCTTTGCGAGAATCTGTTCCACAGCGCCATCGCCGCGGCGCCCATCGCCACGCCGACGACCACGGACTTCACGTCGACGCCGCCCGATCCCGTGCTCGTGTCGGGGCGCGCTCGTGGCGTCGGCTGAGTGATCTGCGGCGTGTATTGGAGGATGAGCGGGGTCGACACCTAGTACGCCCCCATCGACGCCAAGTGGTCCTCCCAGAGGATGCCTTGGTCCTTGCGTCCGCCGAGCGGTGACTTGGTGTTGGCGCGGAAGCCGTGGATGTACGCCATCGCAGACTGCGGCGTGCGGCGCCGTCCAGTGGCCGTGCGATCACCGTGGTACGGCTTCCCGGCACGCTTCGCGGCAGCGGCCTTTCGCGCGATCTTTTGTGCCGAAGCGAGACGGGCGAAGTTTTCAACCTTGAGCTTGCGACCTGACGGGAACACGTGCGGGTTCTTCTTGCGCTTCTTCTTCGCCCCGCTGGCGCCGGTGCGCTTCGGGTTCCACCGCACGTCTCCGTGCTTCGCGCCGGTCGCCTCGCGCACCTTGGCGATGACGGCCATGCGCGCGGACCCGGCCGGCGTGACCTTGCCGTCAAGTTCGACGTGTCGACGCTTTCTGGCCTTGATCTGCGCGAGCTTCTTCGCGCCGGCCTTCTTGGCGGCACGGAAGACGGAGCGAGCCGTCTTCTTCAGCTCGGAGAATTTCGGGTTGCGCGAACGCTTGGGCTTGCGGGCGTATTTTCGACGTGCCATATCCGCATGGTACCACGCCGCTGCACAAGTGCGCCTAAGCCAGGCGCCAAATTGTCTGCCCATCACGCTTGGTCACATACGCGCCCGCGTTGCGCCAAGCTGCGCAGGCAGCCGGCGAGGTCTCAACGCTACTCTCGACGCAGCCGGCAAGTCTGCGCAGCTCACGCAGCACGGACGTGTACAGTCCGCGCCCTCGACACGCAGATCTTACGGCCGAGGCAGAGATCACCAGCGCGCGCCACGCGTCGACGATGCGGAACAAGCCGCTACCGGACGCGGCGACTCCGTCACACGGGCGCGCGGCTCTCCACGTCCACGCGGTGTCGCCGCACGCGGTGATGGTTTGGGCGACGCTGAGTTCGTACCGAAGGCCGTGCTTGTCGACGACCGGAACACGATCGCAGATGAGATCGAGCGGCGATGGTAGGTGGTCCCACGTGGACAGAACGGAGTGGACCCATGCGTCGCTGGGCATGCTACCTCGTGATCGGATAGTTTTTGATCAGCATGGCAGCGGGCGAGACCGCTGGCGCCAGATCCGGTCGGTCGTTGGCCACCCATAGTCCTGCCGCGAGCCCCAGCGGGGTGATACTGCGTGACGGACAGCTGCTAGGCGCGTACAGGATTCGCTTTGTGTCGATCGGCAGCCCGGGAACAGGATACGGCGCCGGAGGCTTCGCGCCTCCACCGAGCCAGAGGCCTGTTTTTTTGGTGTAAGCGTTTTCTTCTGGATGGCTGATCCATCCCGCGTACTGCCACGGATGCACGGACACGTCCGGTTTGCGCCAGATCGTCGACAGGCGACCCATCGGGTTCTCGATCACCCACGGCGCCCCAGAGTCTTGGAACCTAAACAGCGCCTGCCCTACGAGGTCCAGCGCTTCGGCAAGCGCCCCTTCCCCCTTCGTCTTCCACCACCTTGCGCCCGACGCCGCGAGGTGGGTGCACGGCGGCCAGCCGATGCAGAACCGCACGTGCTTAGGCATGACGTACTGCCGCACGTCGGCGCGCACGAACCGGATGCGCGGGTGGTCCACCCTGCGCTTATCCTCGGACATATCGACGGCCTCGCAGTCGTAGCCGGCCTCTGCCCACGGCAGCAGTCCTACACCCGTCCGATCGTACAAAGCGACGACTGTTGCACGCATGTGTTCTACCTTAGCACCGGCGCGACGAAGCCATTCAACAGGTACGGTTCTCCGCCCTGCAGCGGCGTGATTCCCCGGGAATGCAGAATCATTAGTTCGTCTATATACTGACCGTACTTGTCCAGCGCGTTCGCGAGCTGTTTGGGGGACAGGCCTTTGTTCGGGTACGCGTGTCTGCGGTTAAAAGTAGATGCTCCCATCCACTTTGGCGATCCGTCCCCTTGGACATATCCGAAGAACGTAATCGCCTTGTCACCGCGGTGGATCGACGCGCGCAGGCCCACCAACGCAGCGCCTCGGTCGACGATCTCTAGCCTGATCAGCCAATCGCCTACAACATCTCTTGCGTTGGAGACGCTGTATACCGTGCCTCCGATCGCCTTGGGGTCATCGGTATCCGACACTCGCAGGTACGCGTGTCCCGTCGACCGCTTCTGCGGATTGCGCCTGACAGATCCGCCCCCGCCGCCATCCAGCTCGCCCCGCGCCACCAACTCGCGCAGCGGCGCATCGCGCACGGTGTACTCGCCCGCGCGCATCTGTTCGCCGAGACGCGTGTAAAACCAGTCGAGCAGCGGCGCGACCGAGTCGATCGCGGCGTCGATCTTGGCGCGAACCTTGGTCGCGCGCGGCTTGCCGGCGCCCCCGCGCGGAAGCGCGCGCGCCGTGATCATCCGTTTCCAGGTGACGCTGCCGGCCTTCGTGATGCGCCCCTCCAGCGTCATGTAGACGCGTGCCGGCGCGTCGAAGCCGTGGAAGTGACGGTCGACACGCGGGATGAGCCACAGGTTCGAGACCGCGTCGACCCAGACCGAGAACGAGACGAGGTCGCCGTATCTGGAGTTCTGTCCGTCGACGACCTCGAACATCGCGCCGTTTCGGCCGTCGGTGAGACGGAGCTGGCGGTGCCACGGATCCGGCTCAGCGACGTCGAGCGTGGCTTCTTGCGCTGGGTTCATGGAGCGGGCGTGTCGCGTTGTCATGGCATCGGCTTCGAGGTGGACAGGACGGATCAGACCCGTGCGTGGCTGGGCTCGGATCAGCCGATCTCCCCGCGCGCCACTAGTTCACGCAGTGGCGAATCACGCACGGTGTACTCGCCATCGCGCAGGTTTTCGTTAAGACGAACCACAAACCAGTCGATTAGCGGCGCAGCGGCGTCGATATACGCCTCGATGTCTGCCCGCCTGCGCGAGACACGCCCGTTTTTGCCGCGTGACCCTATCGCGGCACCTGCGCGGGAGCGCTGCATAGACAGCCATCGCACGGTGCCGTCACGCATCAACTCGCCGGCAAGCGATACGTACGCCCTGGACGGAGGAAGCGTCGTCGCGAATTCGTGCCGCAGGCTTCGGCCTAGCGTCCACAGGTACGATTGCGCGTCGACCCATACGGTCAAGTAAATCAGGTCGCGTCCTCTGCGACGTATGACGTCAAGCGATGCGGCTTGCCTGCCGTGCGACAGCATCATATCCCGTGCGTTGCTAGCGTAGTCTTCGACGACCAGCAGCGCGTCGGACGCTGGATTGCGTCGTAGTCTCTGTGGCGTTGTCATGGCATCAGTCCGGCATCGGGAAGTCGGTCAGCTTGTACGACGCGCCGCCTTCGAGCGGCGGCGTTCCGCGTCGATGGATCTCCAGCATGGCGTCGATGGTGTCTCCGAATCTGTCCACAACGTCTGCCACGCCTGGGCCGTACAGCACACTCGGCACCGAGCGTTTGCCGGTCACCGTGTTCCAGTCTGAACTCCATACCGTCCACTCGATCGCGCCGCTTGCCTTCATTCGTCCGCTGAACCCGGTGACGTACACCACGTCGCGCGAACCGGCCGTGTAGACGGAGATGCCGATCTCTCCACCGTCGGTCGCCCTCATGTGCGCGATCGTGTCCGAGTCGGACCGCTCGTGTTTCCGGACGAGATACTCTCGGACACCGCGAGTAGGATAAGCGAGGTCTCCGGCGTACAGCCACGCTACGCCGGATGGGTTGGCGCGGCGCCGGGTGCGTTGAGTTCGCTTGCGTGTCATAGCGAATAGCTTACCACGCATCGCCGCGCCGCGAGCCCATGACTTGTACGCCCGAGCTGGTAAGGTCGACATGGCAGCGACGGCTACGCTTGACGATTCAGACCAAGTCGAACGCGTCGAGCCACCGCGCAGAGATCACGTCTCCGCGGTGCTTCGCGGCAGCTAGGCGGTGATGTCCGTTCCACACAAAAAGAGCGCCGTCGAAGCTGATCAGCTGCGGTTCCGCAAAGTCTCTGGCGCCAGGTGGTACTTTCCCGCCCGCCACAAAAAACGCGAGCGTGTCGACGCCGAGCCTCTCCTGCGTCGCCCACAGCTCCATATCCGGGGGGACGCGAATCATGGGCGCCGCCGCAAAAGCCTCACGCACCCCGTCTAGGCGCGACATGAACTCGTCGAGCCTTGCTGCCGCCGCGCGGTCCCACCTGAAGCCGACGGCGGCCGTCGTCGTGTTCTGCGGCTTCTTGGCACGTGACGCTCTGGCTGGGTTGCGCGTGCGGGGCGCGCGCTCCGCCTTCGACAGCAGGTCGTAGTAGTCTGCCCGCTCACGCAGGTGGGCCAGCGCGATCTTCGCCGTCAACAGCGGATCGCCGTGCGTCACGTTGCGGTGCTCCAACTCTACGTTCATGCCGCGCATCAGATCGCGCAGCGTGGCCTTGGCCGGCAGCTTGCGCCTGAGCTGGCGCAGCGCCGAGCGCGCGTCGTGGACATTGAAACGCTTGCGTGTCTTGGTTTTCATCGGATTGCCCAGCGCGCCAGCCAGCGCCATTTCTTCCAGAGGCGAAGCCAGAGACAGTGCGACGATACCAGCGACCGTCGAGTCTCGTCGCTTTGCCTTCACTTCTCGATCCCTAGCGCTCGATCCACGCTACCCACGTACGTCGCGAACACCGCACCGCGCGCCTTCTTCACCAGCGCCCACGCCTGCGACGGATCCATGCCGCACATCAGCAGTATACCGTACACGATGGCCGGCGATCGCTTAAGCCCAGCCGCGCAGTGCACGTAGACCTTCGCGGACGGCCGCAGCAGCGCGCCCGCGGCATAGTCCACGGCATCTCGGACCTGCTGCTCGGGCAGCGGCGCGTTGAAGTCGTCGAGGCCGATGAGCTTGTACTGTACCGGCGTGTGCTTCCAGAAGCGTCCGCCGTATACGGCCGGCGTCTCGGCGCGTAGGTCGAGCACGTGCGTGACGCCGAGTTTGAGCAGCTTGTTCGCGTCGGCGTTGGTCTCAGGCGCAGGGCCGAACATGAGATCCGAGGTGACGGGGTAGACGGTGAGGCTCAAGTCTACGAGTCCTTTCGTTTGCGCCGGGGGCGTCGCGCTGGGTTGCGCTTGGGGGCATCGATCCAGACAAACCTGCGTGGGTGCTCCACCTCAAACCCAGCCTTCTTGATCTTCTCTATCACCTTCGGACCTAGCGCGCGCGTACCGCCCCACTCGATCGTGATCGACGGCCACATCTCGTCGCCCTCGGGCGAGAGCGCGCCCGGCGGATACGCCGCCACGAGCGCGCCGCGGGCTTCGAGCGCGCGGGCCGTAGCGGTCACGGTCTCCGGCGGCGACAGACCCGCCGCTAGCGCGGCGTCGACGATGGGCGACGCGCCCTTGGGGGACATCTTTGATGCGGCGTCTTTGACACCAGTTTCGACGGCCCGCCGCGCATCTCGAATGAGAGCGTCGTAGGTTCGCTGCCCCCACGAAGACGGCAGTGACACGAACATTTTGTCGTGCTCTGTTCCGAACATTCCGGCAAGACTAGACAGTTGATCCAGGAGCACCGCCAAGTCTGTGGCGGCCATAGAGCTCGCGTTTCGGAGATCGGCGATGCTCGTCGTGTCCCACGCCGGCTCCAGTTCTGCGATGTGTCCGTACGCTTGACCTAGAAGTTTTTCCGCCTGCGCCGCTACGTTGTATGCCGCGACGTTGGCCCTGCCCATATGCTCCATGACCGTTACGCTGTCTTTGCGGCCAGAGTCTATGAATGCAGCGCGCAGCGACAGGTACGTCTCTACGTTCGAGGCCATGTGCTCGTAAAACTTCTGATATTCTACGACGTCGACCTTTTTGTTTCGGTCTGACACCGTCACCCGCATCAAGGTTTTGGCTGACCACAGATCGCCGCGGAGTATACCCACCAGCATTCTCGCTGCTTGTGTCTCACGCACCAATACTGCGATGGCGCGGAACGCAGCCGCGGAATCAAACGACTGGAACACCGGCATCGCGGCATTCATCGTGACGGACGCTTGCCCCGCAACGTCTAGCGCCAGATCACGATAGTACTCCGTGATACGGTACGCTGCGTCCCATCTGCCACGCACCACGGCTGGGTCGTATGCCTTCTCCAGCCACACCGCGTCATCCAGATTCAGTCTGCACGCATTGAACGGCATCGGATGCCGCTGCAGCTCTACGCGTCCCGGGTTGCGCACTCTTCGCCGCTTCATCAGTGCAGTCCAATGTGGATCTTCGCGCCCCGGAACGCCCCCTTCGACGCGCAGCGGTGCACGCCCTGCGTCGGGTCGGTCGGATGGTCGCTGCAGTTGCCGCAGACGAGCGGGCAGCTGCCGCCGAGGCCGAACGTCCACAGCGCCTCGTGCAGCGCGAGGGCGAGCGCTTTGTTGCGCAGTCGCTCGACATCGAACTCTTCGCCGTCTGCTGCCCCGCCGCTGGCGATCAGCGCCAGTCGCTCACGCTGCTTGGCCTCGTACGCATCCAGGTACGCAGCTTCGTTCGTCGGGTCCTCGTCGCGCTTCAGCTCGCGCCGCACCACGGCGCCGAACCTCGGGTCGCGCAGCAACGTCTGGAGATAGTACTGGTAGGCTTTGTGGCGGACCTTCTCCGCCTTTGACCGACGAGGCAGCACCAAGCCAGGCATCGCAGCCATGGCTTCGTCTGCCGTTTCGAACGCACCGATCCGCGTGAAGTCGCGGATGCGCGTAGCATCGAACGCAAACGGCGTGGTGCCGGCTGCCGGCATCGGCACGACCTTGTTCGGGTCTTGCCTGAACGCCTGCGCCTGAGCCTCAAGCTCCTTGATGTATCCTTTGTTCAGCGGTATCGCCTCGAAGTATCCGCGTGACACCGGCAGCTTTTCCATCGCCTCGCGGATCGGGCTGAGCCGCTCTGACTTTTCGGCCGCGTACACCGATCCGCTGGACAGGTTCACGGTGTAGTTCTTCGGCCAGTCTCCGCCCAGGTATCCATCAACGTTCACGAACTGCTGCCAGCACTTCGTGTATCCGTACACCTCGACGTGTCCCATGCTCGGCGGATCCGCAACGCCGTGGTCCATCTCGCGGCAGATCTGCATCCACTCGACGATGCAGTCCTCGTACGCCACGTCGCCGTCGACGAACAGGCGCATGAACGAGGTCTTCCCCTTCGCCCGGCCGTCGGCCGTCAGCGCCAGCGCCAGCGTCTTCACGAACTGCATCCACGTGCGCCGCTCGTGCCCACGCACCGCCGCCTGCACGCGCGCCTCGTACTCGCGAGGGTCCGACGGTCCGCCGGCCGACATGATCGCCAACTCGCGATCGTAATAGTTGCACAGCGTATTCAGAAACATGCGCGCGAAGGCGGCGGGATTCCGAAACGATGTGAACGAGTAGCACCAGCCGACGTAGCTACGGTCGTACGTGACGCGGCACGCGCCCGCGCCGGGGCAGGTCGCCATCGGCAGCTCGCTGTACGCGACGAACGGCAGCTTCTTGTTTCCCTGGGCCGCCAAGATAGACCACGAGCCAGACTTTAGCCCCAGCACCAGCAGCTTCCCCTTGTCGTCCTTGCGAAACACGCCGGCGTCAGGCTTGTCCATATCCTTGACCACGTAGTCAACGGCGGCCAAGCACTTGTTCAGCTGGAACTTCCACGCTCGCCCTTCACCTTCGCCGGCCCGCGTCTCTACCCGTGAGAGCAGTCCGCTGATGGCAGCGCTGAGCATCTTCATGCGCGCAGCGAACGGAACGTATATGCGCGTGATCGCGGCCGGGTTCCGAATGACGGGCAGGCGTCTGCCTACCGAGACGACGCGATCGATTGTCGGCGGCTCTGGTCCCCACATGCCCGTCGTGAGCGCAGCACACTCGAACAGCTCCACGTGCGGCGCCATGACCGTCTTGGCCTTTTTTGGATTGCGACGGCGCGGTTCTTTGCCGCGCGGATTCCGGCGCACTCCCTCGCCGGCATCGACCGCGCGTGCGAGCGTAGCCGCGAGCGTCGTGGCGCCGGTGTCGGCAATCGCCGCGATCGCCGACGACGCCTCGTCGGTGTGGATGCCGGGGCCAGACGCGCTGGTGGCCCAGGGACGGAACAGCGGGTCGCGATAGTCGAGGTACACTGGTTACTCCTGATGCAGCAGCGATTGAATCTGAAGGTAGTTTGCCATACCGATTGCCCGCATGGTCTCCGGCGGCATTTCCGCGAACCTGGCACGTGCGTTCGCCAGCGCACCGGCCACGTACGATGCCGCGGCGGTCCGTTGCGCCGCGTTCGCCAGGTTGTATTTTTTGTTGGTGACCCAGATCGTGGTCCAGGTAACACGTGATCCGTCATGCTTGCCGAGCAGGCTCACGATCTCTCGGCCGATCACCGTGTCGACCGCGATCGTTTGCGGCTCGACCGTCACGGCGTCGACCATGCCCATCGACACCCAGATCTCCTTGGCGGTCACGCTGGATCGATACGCCGGCGCGGGATTGCGCCGCGGCGCGACCTCGAAGTCTAGGTCCATGTACCGAACGCTCATCGTGACGTGACGCTTCAGTCCGACCGCCGCCAGCTGCTTGATCGTCGCCGCAGACATGGTCTTGTGATCGCCGTCATACAGAGACAGAGAGCCGCCGTGGCGGTCCATCAGCAGGTGGATCCACGCGCCGGCCTCGACCGCCGCGTTGATCGCCATGTACTGCGAGATGCTGATGCGCGCGCCGGCTTGCATCGCGAACCGCACGCCCTCCATGTCTTCCGTCTGAAACTCCGCTTCCTCGGTCGGATTGCGGCGCCCGCGCCGGGGGCGCGGGTTGATGCGATACGCGTGCCAGCCCTCGGCGGCATCGCTCTCGACTACGCTAGCGTAATTTCGCTTCCACGCTCCCACCGCCCCCGCGGTCATGTACGCATCGCTGTCGATCGGCTTTCCGACTAGCCGGCGCAACTCCCCAAGGGTGGCCGTGTATATGCCGCCTCGCCGTGCCGACTGCGCGACCGCAGAGGCCTTGATCTGTAGCGGATTGGCGCGCTTCCCGGTGTCGCGCGCGGTGCCTGCCGCGAGCGGCGACCCCGCGGAGCCGACGTACCAAAGCACGTCGTAAAAGTGAGGGTGCTTGCGCCGCTTGATCGTGACGATGTGATCGCGTCCCGCGACCGACACGCGGCCCGTACGCCAAGCGCGCCTCGCGCGCCACTCTCGCTGCGCCGGCGTGGCGAGGACCATCGTCGCGAACGCTTCCGGCATCGGGGGTGATGTCTCGATCGACGGGTTGCGTCGTCTTCCGTAGACCGTCACGTTCGGTCCGTTCAGCTCACGCTCGATACGCGCGTTGGTGTCGGCGTCCACGAGGTCGCCGTGCCCCTCGCGCGGATTGATCCGAAACGCTCGCGCGCTGATCTTGCCGGTCTTGACCACCTCGCGAGCGTCGTTGCGCTTCCAGGCGCCGATCGCACCGGCCGTCATGGACACGTCGCTCTCGATCGGCTTGCCGACCAGCCGCCGCAGCTCTTTCAGGATCAGCGAATACAGGCCGCGGCGGCGATACGACTGCGCGACGGTCGACGACCCGATCGCGACCACGCCGTCCGTCGGGCGGCGCTCGATGGCGGTGCCGGCGGCGATGGGCTTGGCGGACGTGCCGACGTACCACAGGATCATGTCGTACCACTCACCATCGCGACGCTTCGCCGTCAGGCGCCACTTCTTGCCGTCGATCGTCACCGCGCCGGTACGCCACGCGCGGGCGGCGCGCCAGTCAGGCTGCGTCGGCGTCTGCAGAAGCATGAGACTGAAGCTTCCGCTCATCTCTTCCTGGGCGACGATGCCTGGGCTGCGCGGATTGGCCCGCGTGTCGCTCGGGTAGTCAGCGACGACATACGGATTCCCCATTTCGAGCCTTGGCAGACGCCGTGCGTGCACCCCTGCGAACCAGTCGACGAACGGTCCGATTGCGTCTATGGCCTCGTCGAGGTCGACCGGCGTAGACTTCATCTTCCCGACCGATGATCGCGCAAACGCTCTCAGCCATGTTACGTCGCCGGCCGCATCGGCGCTGCCAAGCAGCCTGATTACGCTGTCGTCGGACCTCACAATTTGCAGTGACGCGCCGGCCGCGTCCGTAACAAACATGACCGCAAGCTGCCTTCCGGTGCGCGGCGACACGACCGTGTATTCGACGCTGGCGGGCCAGCGCTCCACGTACAGATGCCTCGCACCGTCCGGGTATTCGACGCTGGCGGGCCAGCGCTCCGCGTCCGGGTTCCGTCGGCGCGTTTTGGGTCGTTTGTTTCTCACGGGTTTGTTTCTCACGGCATCGCCCTCTTCGCCAGCCACCACGCCCCCATCGCCACGACGACGTTGGCCGCGAACTTCTGTGCATCATCCGGCGGCAGCCGGCCGCAGCGACGGTAGTTCTCCCACAGCTCCAGCGCCACCGTCACGCCCAGCGCGGTCACCAGAGGATAGTCCTTGGCGCCGGCGAGCGCGCCGCCGACAGCGGAGTACGCGGTGTATCGATCGAGTTCGACGGTCATGCGGCTACCTGTGGAGATGCGGCGGACGCGGGCTCTTGCCGCGACCGATCGTCTGGATAAAGTCTTTGTCGTAGCGGATCACGAAGCCGGTGGCGCGCTTCGCGATGCGATCGGCCCGCCGCTCGGCGCCGGGCTCAGAGACACGGTCGTCGTAGATGTGCCCCAGCTCATGCAACATCAACCCCACGACGTTCTCGTACGGCAGCCGTAGCGCTCGCGCCAGGAGCGTGACTCTGGGGCGCGTGCCGCCGCAGTCTGCGTAGGCCAGGTCACGCTTGGCGCGATGCCGCGGATCCGTATACCGACGATCGGAGATCACCAGTCGCGGCGCCGGCACGCGGGGATACAGCGGCGCGAACGCGCCGCGCAGACCCGCGAACAGCTGGCGTGCGTCGCGCTTGTTCACCGGTACGTCCTCTTTCCAGCGAGCTTGCCGTGCTCGCGGAACGAATAGTACTTGTCCTGGGCGATGATGATCGAGTCGACCAGCTTGAGCCCGACGCACCCGAGCGCCTTTTCGACGGACGCCGTGAACCGCTTGTCCTGGATGTCGTGCGTCGTCGAACCCGACGGGTGGTTGTGCACCACGATGGCGCCCGTGGACGGTCCAGCCAGCAGCGGGACCTTCACGATGTGCCTCGCCTCCTGCGAGACGCCTTTGGTGCCGCCCGTGGCCACTTCTTGGACGCCGTAGACCTTGCCGCCTACGCCGATGGCCAGCACCAGCATCAGCTCTTGGTCCAGGTCGCCTAGATGCCCGACCAGCTCGGCGACGTCTTTGGCCGAGCGCACGACCGCGAGTTTGCGCGAGTCGTACGTGGACGACCGTACCAACGCGGTGCGCACGAGCAGCGACTTGTACTTGGCGCTGGGCGTACCGAGTCCTGCATGTCGCTTGGTGAAGCGCGACGGCTTGAACCCGGGGTTGCGGCGTGGCGCCGCAAGCTCCTCGGGTCTAGCCAAAAACACAACGTCGTCCATCGGACGATTCTAGCACGCTTGTGCGTTCGGCTGCGCCGGCGCTACGTCGGGATGTGGTGTAGGAATTCGCCGAAAATACGCTGACAGTCAGCGGCGTAGGCGATGGTGTCGAGAATGTGCAGGTGCCATAGCTCGTCAGCGTCCGCGAGCGGCTGCGGCGGGGGCTGGCCTGCGGCGCATAGCGCGAGGAACCGGCGGTACTGTGACTCGGCGGCCGAGGCTCTGGTCGCGGTCCATCGAAACGATCCGGTGGGGTCCGTCAGCTTGCGCGTGAACCGACGTAGGTCGGTCTCGGCTATGGCTCGCTGCGCGTCGCGGGACATGGCGCTATCGTACCACGCCGGCGCGTGACGAAACGCCACACCGATGGCGGCGTGCTTCGGTGGATGCCGAGGCACTCCTGCTCGGCTTGCTCCTCGCGGGTGAAACCGAAGATGTTGGTCTGCGGCAGCGCCATCCTACGGTGTCGCTCTGCGTCGCGACGAGCCTCGTTGCGCACGCACTCTTCGTTGCAATACGGGACGCCGCATATCCACAGGCCGTCGCCGTAGACCGGCGTCTCGCATTCTGCGCAGCCGAATGACCAGCCGTACGACTGCGAGAGCTCTTTGCGGGTGTACGGGCCACCGTCCAGATGCGGGGCGCGACGCACCGACTCGATATCCTCCCACGAGACATCCAGTACGCCGCACGCGTCGCGGCGTGCGGCGTTGTGGCTGTAGGCCCAGACCGCGAGACGGCAGTCGTACGTCTGGACGACGTAGGCCTTGAGTCTACACGGGGTCGTCATCGCGTATCCTCGCGTGAGTACCCGAACGATTCGATCAGATCGAAGATCGCACGGTCTCCCGGTTCAGTGCGCCGAACGATGTCGCTGTGTTTGGGGTGGCACTCCAGTAGCCCACGAGATACCAGGAGCGATGCCGCGTCGTTCTCTTTTCTGCCGATAGCCCTGTACGAGCGACTGGACGCGAGCAGCAGCACGCCCACCTCGGTCGCATTCATGTCAAGGAGCGCTTCCCACGCAATATCCTTTTTCTTTGCCACGTTACTTCTCCTCGCCGTCGCGAAACATGCTGCGGCGCTTGGTCCAGTACTCTTCGCACTCGTCGTCGCTCAACTGCGTGGCCGTGGCCTGGATCCTGACGAAATATACAGGCGGATACTTTCGTCCGGTCTCGCGCTGATATTGATTCCGGATGTCCGCGAACTTGCCATGGATCATCAGGTCCACTTCGTCGGGCTCCGGCTGGCCGTTCGGCGGCGCGTATTCGAACGCGTTCGCCACCCGCGTCTCCAGCGGCGTCGCGCCGGCGTGCGCCATGATTTGCGCCAAGCTCATAGTGATGGCGTCGACCTCCAGATGATCACCGTCGTGCGACCATGCACAGAATCCGCGCCCAGACACCTCGTAGGTGGGAGTGGCGGTGCATGTGTCACACGGCTTGCCGTATCCATGCGGCGACAGATCCGGTGGCGTGCATGCGTGCAGCTCGCACGGATAGCACACGGAGCACCCGGGACACATGTGCGTGTGCATCATCGCTCGCTCTCCCACGGAGGCACCTCGACCACTCGCGCGCCGCACCACAGCGCGCACGCGTGGTGGTCGGCCGCTCGCCGCGACTCGAATTGGTACACCGTACGCCATCCCGAGCGGAGCGACGCGTTCTGGACCTGCACTGCCCATCTCGGGCGACTCGCGACGTACATAGTAGCGCTCCTTCTCGTGCGTTTTTAACGGTGCCGCGCGTCGTCCTGCGACGACAGCGACAGCTCGATGGCCTCCAGCTGGTTCAGCACCTCTCGCAGGGCTTCAAGCCGCTGCTGGTCTTCCGCCTTGGCCTTCTCGTAGAGGCCGTCGACGGTGTAGTAGTCGCGCGGGTGCGGGCACGGCATCGCCTTGATAGCGGCGCGCAGCGCCTCGCTAGCCTCTTCGTACTGCCGGCCAAGGTGGGCGTATCCGGAGCCGTTCAGCGTGAGAATCGGCGAGGTAGCCTTTGTTGTCGTCATGGTTTATCTCCTGTTTGTTTTCAGGCGCCAAGCGCCTTCGCGACCTTGGTTTTGCCGGCGGCGCCGCTGTTGCGCATCATCCACTCGGCCCAATCGAGCAGCGTGCGCCCCTGCGTGGCCTGCCACGCCAGCGGGTGCGGCTTCGTCGCCAGCTCGGCGCGCACCTGCGGATCCGCGAGCTTCGCCTTCGCAGCGGCGATGAGCGCATCTTCGCGAGCGTGCCGCTTGGCGTTGGCGATCTTGCGGACCGCTTCGTTGACCACGCGGCGCAGGCCGGCGTCGTCGGTCTTCTCGACGCAATCGCAGCCGACCTTGAACTCCCGTCCGTCGGACGAGCCGATCCGGAACACACCCATGATCGCGGTGCCGCAGTAGTCGCAGCACGAGCCAGGTTGGATCGGCGCGCCGGGGGCCGCTTGGTACTTCGACTCGTGGTACCCGAGAAAGCGGAACGGCGCCTTGCCGAGCCCCGCCTGCTCGAACGCGTGAACGACGGTGCCGGGGACGCGCGTGCTGTCGTGGATGTGGCGCATGGTGTAACTCCTGGGAGCCGGCAGGTTCGCCGTCGCTTCCCGGGGAGTTGTACGGGGGATGGGCGTGGATTATTCTGCGAGACCTGCGTTTTTCATAAGACCTGGAATACGATCGAATTTTCTCCTAGTCAGGCACTTGTCACAGATCCATCCGTCGGCTTCCTGCCGCCACCCGGTGGCCTGCAGGAGTCGCTTTGCCTCGGCAAGGGTCTCCGGTGTTTTGAGGAGCTGGTCTTTGATACACCGGTGACAGGTGACGGCGTAAGTGCGAAAGATGAGTGTTTTCAACTAGATGCCTCCTTGTGCGGCCTGTTCTGGCTGTGACCCGTGTGGTTATGTACACACATGGATTACATGTAGGATAATGGAATACATTGAAACCATTGGGTTTTTTGCCGTATGGCGCTTTCTGCAGCGTAGTTCCGTTCGGCTGCCGCGGCAAGCGCAAGGAGGCCTCACTGGGTGCAAATCCAATAAAATCAACTAGTTATAAAAATTATTAGGCACAGCGAATATACCGCCCGTGCCTCCGTATAACCCACTGACGGCGCAGGCAGCCAAGCCGAGCGCGCGCGTCCGGAGGACTACATGAGCCGCAGCTGGAGCCAGTATCAGGTCGCCCTCTTCAATGACTTCGCCACGAACCGTGGACACACGGTTGTCGAGGCGGTTGCCGGGTCTGGCAAGACCTCCTCGTTGATCGAGGGGATGAAGCACGTGCCCGCAGGCAAGCGGGTCGTCATGATCGCCTTCAACCGGTCGACCGCCAGCGAGCTCAAAGCACGCGTGCCCGCCGGTGTTGACGCCAAGACGTCGCACGGCTTGGGATATGGCGCCGTACTGTGGGCGTTCCGGTCGCAGTTTCCGCAGATCACCGTCGACGACAAGAAGGAGTACAAGCTTGCCAAGCAGATGTTCTCCGACTGGTCCTCGGTCGACATCGACGCGCTGCTGAAGCTGACCGCGCTGGCCAAGGCGTGGGTCGCCCGGAGCGAGCGCGAACTGACCGACATCTGCGTCGAGTACGACCTTCCCTCTGGGTTGGTTCGTTTCGCGCGTGACCTGCTCGCCGAATGCGCGAAGCCGTCGGCGACCCTGTCGTTCGACGATATGGTCTGGCTGCCGGTGGTCCTGAACCTGCGCCCCAAGCAGTACGACGTGGTCGTGGTCGACGAGGCTCAGGATCTGAGCCGGGCGCAGGTCATGCTCGCGAAAATGGCCGTGAAGCGCGGCGGGCGCATCGTGGCGGTCGGCGACCCCAAGCAGGCTATCTACGGGTTTCGTGGCGCAGATTCGCGTTCGATGCCGAACATGACCAAGGACCTCCGCGCCACTGTTCTTCCGCTAAGCGTCACGTACCGTTGCCCCGTGGCGGTCGTGGACCACGTGAAGCATCTGGTCCCGCAGCTGGAAGCCGCTCCGGGCGCGGCAGAAGGCGTCGTGAACGCCGACGTGGCCACGTCGACGATGACCGCCAAGTGGGCGCCGGGAGACTTCGTGCTCTCGCGCGTGAACGCGCCGCTCGTGCGCCTGTGTCTCGCCGCGCTGCGCGGCGGCATTCCCGCCTACGTGCTCGGGCGCGATATCGGCGCAGGACTGCGCGCGCTGGTCAACAAGTGCGCCCGTGGGGAGTCGGTGCCGGACATGCTCGCCGGCCTCCGCCGGTGGCGCGACGACGAAGAGCAGCGCCTGGTCGCGGCCGACCAGTCGAAGAAGATCGACGCGATGATGGACCGCTTCGATACGATCGTCGCGCTGTCCGAGGACATGCGCTCCGTGAGCGAGCTGCTCGCGCGGCTCGACTCGCTGTTCGCGGACGACGCCCGAGGCAAGCGGCTGATGTTTTCGTCCACCCACAAGGCCAAGGGGCTCGAAGCGCACCGCGTGTGGCTGCTCGCGCCGACGTACCGCGAGGGGCTGTCCGAAGAAGAAGACAACCTCTACTACGTCGCCGCCACTCGTGCACAGCACGAACTAAATCTCGTGGACTACGACCCCAAGCGGGACATGTAATACGACCGGCGGCGCGCGGGTTCAGGCTCGCGCGCCGCGTCTTTCTGGACCAATAGCTCAGCGGTGGAGCAGGCGGCTTATAACCGCCCGGCCGCGGGTTCGAATCCCGCTTGGTCCATCCAATCCCAAAGCGTGCATAAAATACGCTACACTCAGGAAATGTCAGACGGATCTAACGGCAGACAAGCGCGTCCGTCGGTCCGAAAGCTGTTCGCTACTGCCGCCGAAACGGCGGGAGTGGCCGACGCCCAGTCGCGAATAATCGACGGACTGAAGTCGGGCATCAACAACCTGATCAACCGTTTCTTCGAAGACGCCCGCGAGATCGTGAACATCGCGATCCTGCACGCGACTCACGACGTCTACAACGACGGCACGGCGCGGGGCCACGCGCAGGCGATCGTGGTGTTTCGCGCATACATGCACGTGCTGGATCAAAAGTACGCAGACATGGTTCGCGATCCAAGGGTGGAGGTCTGTCGCCCGCCAGTGACCGCAGACGAGCTACGCATCGCGATCAACCAAACCGGCATGTCGCTTAGCCTCGCCGAAACAGAGAAGCTGGCGGCGGATATGCGCATCGATCTCGCGCGAGATCTGTTTGACATGTAGACTGAATACGTGGACCAGGGCGTCGTAAAAACAATCCTCGACACCGGCCTGTTGGGCGCGCTGTTGCTCGCGTCGTGGGCCGTGATCTGGGTGCTGTATCGATCACTCGACGACGCGCGCGCCAGCCACCTCAAGACGATCGAGCTGCTGCAGTCGCAGCGCGTCGCAGACGTGCACCAGCACCAGTCGCAGGTGCTGGAGATCGCGCGCGCTAGCGTGGCAGCCATCGCCAGCGCGGCCACCGCTCAGGCCGCCGTCAAAGAATCGGTGGGCGACGTGCGCAACGCACTCGCCGAGTACAACAGCACGCTGCGGCAATACCTCGACAACGTCCGCGGCCGAGACATAAGAAAGTCCCCGTGACCATGTCAATGTCCAACTACGCTCTGCACGAGCTCGCGTTGAGCGAGCCCAACCACGAAGCTGTTGCAGAGGAAATCGCTCGCCTGAGGTCGCTGTTGCTCGGCGAAACTCAACGTATGTACCACGAGACCAGCGCCACCGTCGGCGCCGCCGCAAAGCTGTCATACGCGGCCCGCAGCGCCCGCGCCATGATCCGTTCGGCGTCGCCGCATGCCGGTACGCCGGCCGTCGGCGCATCGGCCGAAGACACGCGGCGCATGCGCGTGATCCGCTAGAGCTGGATCTCGTCGTCGCCGGGGCGCTCGATCCACAGCCCCAGTCGGTGCCCGTTCTGCTTGAGCAGCGCCACGGTCTTGTCCAGCGGTATGCCGTCACGGTCCTGCCGTGACATGCCCAGCGCGAACTGGCGACTCTTCCACAGCTCAAGATCCGACCTCGCAGGCATGTCCACGCACTCGTACCCGGCACGACGCAGGTACTCGAACGGCACCGACGTGTCTCCGCGACCGCGACTCTCGGTGTTCATGAAGTGGGCCGCCACGCCCACGTAGTCAGACCCCCTCTGGTGGCCGTGCTCGTCGAGACGGTCGACGACGCCCCTGGGCAGTCCCGTCGCCCCCCATGGAATCTGTCGCTGGATGCCGAGATGCGCCGTCAGCGTATCCAGCACCCGCACCAGCGTCTGCAGCTGACCGTCGTATAGCGATCCGTCGGCATCCTGTACCAGCTCGATGCCCAGCGAGATCGGGTTCCACGCGGTGGCGTGGTAGCAGAAGTCGGCCAGCGGATCGTTCTGCCAGATCAGCGTGCCGTCCGTATCCAGCGTCGCGTCCCACGACACGGCTCGTTCGGCGCGTGTCTGGTAGCGCGCGTAGACCTCCGCGCGGGTCGACGGCTTCAGACCGCCGCGCACCGGCCCGTTGATACCCTTGACGGTGTGCAGCACGATCGTGCGGACGCGTCGCGTGCGTGGCGAGTGGTCGGTCACGTACGGCGCCAGCGCCGCGTCGTCGAGCCAGCAGATGCTCTCGAACGCGGTCGCGATGCGCCGTCCACCGATCACGATCGACATCAGTTCACCAGGATGTTGGCCTTCGAATGGATCAGCGCACGACCGACGTCGCCGCGGCAGAATGTCTCTCGGATGTCGTCGGCCCGATCGCTGCCGAGTCCCAGCGACTCGATGAACAGCTCTAGCGCCGCCGCGACTTCGAGGCTGATGCGCTTCTCGGTGGCGTAGTCGCCCGCGCTGCGGGCAATCGCGGCGCGGATCACGTGTCGGTACATCGCGTCGGCGCGCGTCACCTGCAGCACGGACGCGCCGGCGCGCAGCGACAGCACCGCGAGGTCTTCGCGCAACATCTCCGCCTCGGCGAACGACTCGCGCTTGAGGGCGTCCGCCAGACTGCGGGCCGCGTTGGTGACCGCCTCGTGCGGTGTCACGTCTTCGCCTTTTCGTCGATCAGCTTCTTCAGCCGGTCGCGCGCCGCGTTGTAGTCCGGCATCACGCTGCGCATCTCGGTGATGGCGACGTGCGGGTCCACGCCCGCCGCGATGAGGCCGGCGATCAGGTCGGCAGCCGCGCCGATCGCGGTCATCGCCACACGCCACTCTCCCGGCGCCAGCGGCGCGATCGAGGTGATGCCGCCGGAGATCGCCCGCAGGATATTCTCAGCCGTCGTGCCCGCCATCGGAGCCTCCGCATGCCAGTGGTCCAGGAATCGGATCGAGATCCGCGCGTCCCATCCCGCGCACCGCGCAGCGGTACGAACCCACGGCGTCGAGCAGCGCCCGTCCGTCACGCTGCAGATCGATGGTACAGGCGCCGGAATCCGGGAAGTCCTGACACGCCGTCAGATGCTCTCGCCACGCGTCGTGCGCCGCACGCGCGATCTCGTACGAGGTGAACACGTACTGCCAGCGTCGGTCGCACCCCGCGAACGCCGCCTCCAGCACCACGCGCTCGCACGGCGGATTGGGACACACCGCGTCGATCGCCTCTCGGCAATTGGAGCTGTACGCTTGAACCAGTGCCGGGCGAGCGACTTCGTTGAACGCGCGCGCGACGGCGTCCGCAGCCTGCGACTGCCGGCGGATGGATGTTGAGTCGCACGACGCAACGAGAATGAGCAGACACAGCAGAGCGCGAATCATGGCGTCGCCTTCAGTCTGGAGTTGATCTCCAAGACAGCCTTTTCGACCATCTGCCCGAGCGTCTGGTTGGTGTCTTCCCCGGCCGCGGCCAGTGCGGCAACGAGGGTGGGGGCCAATATCCTGATCCTGGATACGGCCATCGCCTTTGCCGACGCCGCAGCCTGCTCGGTCCACGCGCCGGGTTTGCTCGGGTTCTTGAGCGGCTCCACGAAGCCTTGGTAAACCTCGGACACGCTACGCAATGCGTAGCCCTCCAGGGTCGACAGCATGTCTGCCAGCTCCTTGTTTCGCACCCAGCTGTGAATCTTGCGAGCGAGGACGGCAGACAGAGCCAGCAGCAGTATTTGCAGCGGTCCGCTCAGCAGCGGCAGCGCTTGGCGCAGGATTTCCATCCCACAAGTATGACATGCCGCCCCGGACACGACAAAGCCGACCAGCAGCGAGTGCGGGTCGGCTTTGGCGCTTCCTTGTCGGGAGGAAGACTAGCGGGCGTACGCGTGCTTGCGTCGGCCGAACGGATTCGACAAGCGCGACGGCGCCGGAAGCTGGTGGCTGGGCGGCGTGATGAACGCCGACGGCAGGCGCAGGTGGCTCGCGAGCTGCAGCGTGGGCCGCTTGCCAGACTTGGGCGCCATGCCGAACGAGCGCAGCTGCTTGGTGTGCTTCGACACGGTCTTGGACAGGCCGCTTACGCGTCCCTCAAGCCGGTCGACGCGCCCCTCGACGCTGTGGAACTTGGCGCCGACCGCCTGGGCGGTCTTGCGCGCCGCACGCGTACGGCTGCGACGCGACTTGCGCGGCTTGGCGGCGGCGTGCTTCTTGGGAGCGTGCTTGCGCGCGCGCCCCTTCTTGGCGCCGCCCTTCTTCGCGTGTCCCTTCTTGGCACGTCCCTTCTTCGCGCTGGCCTTGCGGGCACGAGCCTTGGCGCCCTTCTTCCCGGCGCGGACATGCGCGCGGTGCTTCTTCGCACGCGTCGCGGCGGCCTTCTTCGCGGCACGAACCCGCTTCGGGTCCTTCTTGCCGGCCTTCTTGCTGCCGCTCTTCTTTCCCTTGCCCTTACGCTTCGCCATGATCTTTTCCTCTGACGGCCGCGGTGCGACCTGCTTATTTTTCGAGCACCAATGATGCGTCTACCTGCAGCAAGCTTGGCGTCGCGCCCTGTCCGACCTCGCTAAACTCGAAGGTAAACCATCTGTACTCAGACACATCTACCACGAATCCCTGTTGGAATGTACGCGGCTGGAAATCTTTTAGCGACGTATCTACCGCCGTGGCCAAGCCGACGCCTGGCACCACCAACGGTGCCGACGCGTTGTCGATCGTGACGTCGTTTACGATCGTTGTCGACGTGTCGCCGAAGCGCATCCGCATGCGCGGAAAGGCCAGCGGGGCACCGACATCCTGTTGAAACAGGAGCCTCAACACCACGATCCTGGCCCGCGCCACATCGATCGCCTTGGGCGCCGGGTCGAACAGCGGGAACGCCTCCATGTTGGAGAGCGTCCTGATCGTAAACGCCACCGGTCTTGCTAGATTGACGCTCATGGCGGCCCGTAGTTCGGTCCAAGGATGATGTTGTCGTGCTTGTCGTCGTACTCACCTAGCACGGCAGCGAGCAGCACGCGAACCTTCGAGCCGCCCGGCACCACGTTCGCCCAGATCTCCCACTCGGTTCCGTACAGACCGGACACCTGGACTAGCAGGTCTTTCTCTTCGAACGACTTGGCCTTCAGCGTGTTCGTGGTGCGTACGGTGGTAACGCATCCGGCGCCCTGACGAATCTCGAACACGATATCCGACGGAACGCCGGTAACATTGTTCCCGGTGTTCTGGATATCCATGTAGTAGAGCGCCAGCACGCTGGTTGGCTTGCCGAGCTCCTGAGGATTCTTGGTGAAGTCGGACGGGCAGTCCGAAAACGAAGACGGGTTGGGCGTGAATTCCGCTGCCACCTGAATGCCGCGCATCGGACGCACGGAATCGGCGACGGGAATGTCGATGGCCCGGAGAGCGCGCGAATACGACAGAGCGCTGGGGAGATAGCAGATCGTGTCGAATAGATTACGATCCATCCCTGCGGGCATGGCGCGTCCCCGGACCTTTACTCAGACTGGTGGCGACCGACGAAAACCCGCTCCGATTATGGAGGGGTTTCGATCGAGCCTTCGAGCGTGACGCGGACCGGAACCGCGAGCACCGAGCCCGCCGGGATCACGCCGAACGCGAGGAACGGCGAGGCGCCGTTCTCGGTCACGTTGAGCGCGCGATCGAGCGTCACGGAGATCTTCGGCTTGCGCGCGTTCTCGCCCGGGAAGCAGACCGCGGTACGGAGCCCGCGCATCACGCCCAGCATGCCAGAGCGATCCTTGTCGCCCACGCCACGCGCCGAGCCGTCGCTCTGCGCGAGATCGAGCGGGGTGCCGTCGTCGGTGCAGCCGTTCGGCTCCACGATGCGCCACGCCGCCGCCTTCGCCAGCTGCGTCAACACTTGGTTGTTGTACGCCTGGTCGTAGTAGAACTGGGGCTGATTGCTCTGCGACCCGTCCGCGGCGTAGATCGAGATCTGACCCAGTTCGAACATGATGCCGTACGCCGTGTAGAGACACGGCGAATCAGGCGCAGCGCCGCTCGGACCGAGGTTCGTCAGCGACAGACCCTTCGTCGCCGTCGCGAGGCCGCCGAGCGCCTCATCCTTGCCGGTCACGAACAGGTCAACCGTCTGCGCCGCGAACGTCATCACGCCCGGGGGGCCCGCCGCCAACGTCGCCAAGAGCAGCGCCGTGTCGTAGCGGAACGTGGTCAGGCGGTCGCGCTGCGAATTCGGATCGCAAACGCCACACCGGATCGTCGGATCACGCACGACCGACGGGTACTTGGACATCATCAGATCGAGATCACTCATTGTCTTTTCCTTCACTCACTCACGACGAAGTTACTGCCGAGGAAACCAGTCGCCTAGACGGTTTGTTACCGAGCGACAGAAACGCGATTGCGCGCACCAGCGAACGCCGGCGCGTACCCGGAACCGAGCAGGCCCGCCGCCGGATGCGACGCGCGGTACGCGGCGTAGAGATCCTGACCAGCGCCGTAGACGCCGGCGATCGCGAAGCCGCTCAGCACGCTCGGCGGAACCGCCTTCACCTGGCTGGCCGCCACGGCACCCGCCACACCTGCCACGGCCTTGGCCGCGGCCTTGATGTAGATGTTCGTGGTGGGAGCCATGCTCGACAGCTTGTTGAGCACGATCTGACTCACCGCGAACGAGCCGCTGACGATCGCCGCCATCGTGGCAACGGTCTTGCTCTTGGACATGAAGTCGCCGCCCTTCGGGTTCGCGCGAACCGCGTGGTGCTTGCGACTGTAGCGACGACGATGCTTGGCCATGGGATTTGCCTCTACTCGATGGTTTCCGTGTACGAAGTGCAGCTTGCCAAGCTCGTCGTGAGTGACGATCGGCCTCGCACTGCTCTCGAACCGCAATGTGTGCGATCCACCTTCACTACGATACTTCAGCCACTCCAGCGTGCCAAGCGTAACCAAGAGTTTGGGGCGGCTCAAATGCGATTTCTTGGTCGATTTTCCGACCGGAAGATCCTCAATCCCGGCAGTAGTCGTCACATAACGACGCCCGCGCACAAACATCCGACCTACCGAATCACGGTACAGCTTCGGCTGGGCGTGTTCCTCGAACGGATGCCAATACGATGGCCTGCCTTCCGGCACCTCTTTGAGGTACTGGATCTCGGACAGATAACCCAGAAGAGTGAGCGTACCCACGGGCACATTCACTGGCGTGGAGCACTCGAACGAGTCCGCGTCCAGCCCCTCGTGCAGCTCGCGATACGTCGCACGCATCCATCGCTCGTCGCGTGGGCTCAGTCGACAGACGCTCATCGGCGTTTGTACTCCGGGCTGGTCGTCCACACGTAGTAGGCGCCGAGCGCCGCAGCCCCCAGCGCGATCAGCACGAATTTGTCGGACGGACCTGCGTAGCCGCCGGTCAGTCCACCGCGTACCGGCGCCGGCGGAGACTCGCCCGCGTGCAGCCGAATGCCGTAGACGGACGCCGCCACGACAGCATGGCGATCGCCGAGACTCAGCGACGGATCTGGATCCGTTGCCGGGTCAAAGCACGCGACGCCGACCGGCGCGCCAGAGATCTCTGCGTCGACCGCCGGCAGCGTCGCGCCGACAGGCAGCAGCAGCGCATCGAAGCGCAGACCGTTTGGTCGGTAGTAGGCGAGGTAGATCGCGAACAACACGTCGAGCCGCGTGATCTGCGGACCCTGCGCGGCGAGGCGCGACGCCACCGGCTGCCACGCCGCGTCCTCGTTCGCGAGCGCCGCCGCCTGCGCGCGCAGCGCCACGATCATAGACGATGACCACGACTGCGGCGACGCCGACATGCCCAACGCCGACCGCGCTGCCGACACTACGTCGGCCGCGCTCGTCGAGCAGACGTTCTGAACGCCCGCGGCGCGCTGGTAGATCCAGTACGCGTCGTCGGCGCCGCCGCCCGCAAAGTTGGACTGTCCGTTTGCGTAGCCCATTACCGCTTCTTCTGCATGACCGTCATATAGAAGATCGCGCCCGCGGCGAAGCCCAGCGCGACCGGAATGTACGGAAACGACGTCGACGGATCGCCCGCCGCGCCCGCGGCCTTCATCGCGCGATCCGCGATCAGTGCCTGCTGAGCGTGCCACGCAGAAGGCGGACCGGCGCGGTATGTGCTGGCGCGCGCCAGCATGCTGTCCAGCTGTGGCCCGCACGCCCCGTATTGCGCCTTTGCGCGGCTGCTGTCGCCGCTGACCGACGCATCCGCAGGCAGCTTCGCGAACGCCGTGCGGGTCGGAATGGCGATGCCGGCCGGCTTGGCGCCGACGCCGAGTCTAGCTGCCCCCAGCAGCGGGTTGCTCGCGGCGGGTCGATCCGACGCATGGTCGTGGTCCTCGCCGGGGCAGGTGCCGCCGGCCGCGCAAGTAGCACATGGAGTCGCAGAGCAACACATCGAAGTTACCGTTTCCCGCGAGGATTTCTACGCCGCGCCAACTCAGCGCGTGCGGCAGCGATCGCGCGTCGCCGCCGCGGAGCCTCCGTCTTTTCGGAGGTGATCACCCAGTACGCCATCACAGCCGCCGCCACCACGAACACCGCCGTAGCGATGCCTGACGCACCATGCGCCTGCTCGGCGGTGAGCAGCTCGCCGGATGGCATCGTGCGGTAGCGAGCTGGCAGGTCGCTAAAGTCTTCCACTTACCACTTCCGCTTCTTGCTCGGATCGAACTTGCCGATCTTCGGTCCGTGCTGCGTGATGGCGCTTGCCAGCAGAAGACCCGTCACTCCAAGTAGCAGCCAAAAGGTCGGCGATCCGATGAACGGCACCGCCTCCGGCGCAGCGGCCAAGTCACGGTCTGGCGTAGGCGGACCGCAAACCATGCCCCCCACCACACCGCTGACCGGCGCCGGCGGAGACGAGTCGAACGCGGGCAGCACGACGCTCGGCGGCAGACGCACCATCGCTACCGTGTTGCCGGGAGCCCGACGCCTGGCCCCTGTCGACGGATTGATCGCCGGCAGCACGCTGCCCGTAACGGCGTCGCGTACTTCCGATGGGATCGTCTCCCAAATCGCCGCCCTGAGCGTCGTCTGCGAGATGCTGCGTCTGGCGGCGTCCTGCAGGACCGCCGAGGCCACCGCGCTGGCGCCGTCCGCCATCAGCGCCACGTACAACGCGCGTAGCACGCCCAGCGACCACGCCCCGGTGTGCGTCTGATCGATCAGCGGCAGATCGGCGTCGGTGACCATGGCGCCGGTCCAGTCGAGCGGCGGCCTCGACGACGGCATGCTGGCCAGCCGACTGCTCAGCTCATCCACGAGCGACGCGAGGAACGACGCCGCATCGGTACGGCACACCTCGACGCCGGACGCGTCTTGATGCTGGTACCATGCCGACTCCGGCCTAGCGCTGGTCCAATCGGACGGCAGCATTATCGTGCCTTGCGCCAGCCGTGGCGCTCGGCTCGCGCTCGCTCCCGGGAGTTGAAGTACTTGCGGCGCCCCTTCTTGATCATCACCGGATTGTTGCGCCGGCCGCCGCCGCGCGTGGCGAAGTACAGGCCCACACCCGCCGCGGCGACACCCAAGCCGATCAGCACCATCGTCGTCGTCGACAGCCCCTGCTGCTGACCGGCGAGGGGGGCGGTGATCTGGTGCAGCGCCGCTGCGTTGGCGGCTTCCGTGGCACGCTCACGGGCCAGCGCCTCGTCGCCGCGCCGGCGCGCCTCGGCTGCCTCTGCCAGAAGACGCGCCGTGGCGACGCGCGAATCGGCCGCGATCTGCGCGATCTGCACCTGATTGCCAGACTGGATGGCGGCAGTGATCGCCGCCCCGGTCGACTCGACCGCTCGCGATGCCAAGTTGATGATCGCTTGGTTTTGTGCGGCGATCCGAGCACGCTGGTTGTCCGTGAGCTGATTGGCAGTCAGACCACGCGTCTCATCGGGCACAGCCGCTGACACGCCCGCAGACCGGGCGATCTCCGCGAAGTCGCTGTCGCTGAGCGTCGACCCGCTGTTGGACGATCCGCTACCGCCAAACAACGCGTTGTTCTGCGCGACGGCGTCGTCGTACCAGTCTCCGGCCGGCTTGTATCGCGCCAAAGACACGGACCGACCATACGCGTTCGTAGCCAGCGACACGCGCCCCAGCCCCGCGGCCTCCACCAAAGGATTGTCACGCTTCAGCACGATCATTTTTGGGAACCTCTCCATACAAAATAGCCGAGAACCGCTGCGAGAGCGAGCGGAAGAATGGCGTTTGAAGCTGCGCCGGAGCCGCGATTATCCATACGACGAGTCTGCACGGACGAACTGTCGATACCAAGGTCGAGCACGCTTGGGGAAGCGTCTTCGACGTACTCCACGGCGCCGGGTCCAAACGACAGCTCTGCCGGCGACGTGCCCACCCCACGCATCGTCGGCCGACTCCAACCAGGAGGCGCGGCGATCGCAATCGTGGGGGGCGTCTCCATCCCAGATCTGATACTACCCGCCAGAGCGGCGCGTTGAATCTGTGGCTTGAACATACCAAGATCATCTCGCTTGCGCGTCGCCGCCGGCAGGTGATCAATCGCTTGATTGACGACCCGGCCCACGGCCGCAGCGGCACCGATCACCAAACCCGCGACCGCCCCCCATGGCCCGGCGGTCGACACCAGCGTGGCCACGCCGGTCATCGCCGTGAAAACCACGTTCGCGTTGGCGTCCGGGGTGTGCAGATCACGCGCGAGAGTCTCATCCAGCGCCATGGCGTCGTTGATGAAGCTGTAGTTCAGCCGCACCGCCTGCCCGTTCATGACCGTCGTGTACATCTTGCAGGCGACGACGATCTGGACCGGATCGCGCACCGACATCGCGTGGGCCCAGTGGCGGGCCCAGAGCAGATACTCGCGCAGCGGACAGCAGACGCGGAGCGGCGCCCCGACCAGCGACTCGTCGTACGCGGCGTAGCGCCAGTCGAACGCGTACGCGTCGAACGTCGCGCGCACTCCCTCAGGCGTCAGGCGCACGCCGTTCGGCGGCCACGGCAGATGTCCGTACGCGATCCCGCCGAACTGCACCGCGTGGTAGAAGCGCATCGCCACGGCGTTGTTGCCGAGGACGTTCGGATTCTGCAGCGAGACGCGCGGGAGCGACGGGTCCTCATCGTTGGAGTCGACCCGAACGTACGAGTACGACCCGCCGGGCACGCCCATCGTGTACGCGCGGTTTCGGATGCTTTCCCGGCCGTCGATCGGCTCGGACAGCTCGCGCGGATCTTCCACGTACCCGTCGATCGCGTCGAGGTACAGCCCTGCCAGCTGCACGAACTGCGACGGGTTCCTGGCGTTGGCGCCGGCGAACCGGTTGAACGTCGCGCGCGCGCTCCAGACCAGCGACCCGTACGGCGCCGAGTTCGGGTCGCGCGCCAGCGCCGCGTCGGTCGGCATCTGGGCCCACGGATAGACGTTGCTGTACCAGCCGAACTTGTACGCGACGTCCTTCTGGAACTGGGCGACCGCCATCTGGTCGACGTTGTCGCCGCTCGGCGGCCCCGACACGAACGTACGGTACAGCGCGCGCGCCGCCGGGTCCGTGTACCACGGACAGTTGAGCGCGTTGTACGCCTGCGCGATCGCGTTGAAACAACGGTACACGTAGTCGGCCTGAGCCGCCCCGGTGTCGTGCGTGATCGATCCTGTCGGTACGTCCAGCGCCGCGATCGCCGCGTCGTCGGTGGTCAGCCGCACGGCCTCTTCGATCCACGCCGCAGCCAAGCGCGCGTCGTAGTAGGCCGGCATAAACATGTGCTGGTACGTGACCATCTCGCCGTCTGGGACTGCCAGCCGTCCCGACGCGACATTGATCGTGAACGGCTGGGAGGTACCCCCGGGGGCAAACCTTGCGACGTCGGTGCTCATCAGACGCCTACTTCCGCCCGCGGCGCGCGCCGGGTGCTTTGTTCAACGACCGCGTGCTCCACGCGACGAGCCCCACGCCCGCGGCGACGATCAGGAGCGCGCTCCACGGCAGCTGCGAGCCGGGCCCGCCGGCCCGCTGCAGACCGCTGGCCCTGGCGATGTCGTCGGTCACGTCCTGCGTCTGCGGCGGCGGGATTGGCGCCGGGTCGACCGCCGGCGCGGCGTCCGGCGCCACGGGGGGCGGCGGCGCATCGGTCGTCACCGACGACATCACCGGATCGTCGTAGTCGAGCAGCTCGCACGTGGCGCCGGGAAGATCGGTGCCAATTGGTACGGTGCCGGCGTGCAGCCACTCCGGATACACCGTATCGTCCGGCACGTTGATCGCGGAGAGCGGCACGCCGCCGGCAATGACGCTGACCGGACTCTGGTGCATCAACCAGATCGCTCCCTTGATCGATCCGATGCCCAGCACAGGCGTCGCGCGTCGCGCGTTGGCGCCGCGCCACCCGGCCTCGTACGCCACCGCCGTCAACAGCGCCGGATCGGCGTGCAGCCCGCGCAGCGCGATCCAAAGAACGCGCGACGTGACAGGCCCCCACCTGCCGTCGATAGCGACCATGTCCCCACCGTAGCGATGACCGTCGAACGACACGCCCGGCGGCGTATCGCCGAGCCGAGACTGCAGCGACTCGACGAACACGAACCCGTTGACGCGGCATCGGTATGCGATCGCGGTCCCGTCTGACGCGTGGAAACCGATGAGCCAGTTGGCGCCCGCCGGGTCGCCGATGCGGAAGTTGCTGGGCATGGTGCTTACTTTCTTCGTTTCGCCGGACGTTGCAGCATGAGGATTGCACCCACGGCGAGTGCGCCGATCAGGATCGGCGCAAACGCTGCGGTCTGCGTGGAGCCTAGCGGGGCCGGCGTGGCGTGATGTGACGGCTCTGCACTGCTCGTTGATATCGTTGGCGTGGTGGGCGCAGGCGACAGGGGAGTCGCGGGCGCCGGAGCGAGCGATGGTGCGGGCGCGGTGACAGGCGCCAGAGCAGGCGCCGGAGGCGTCGTGGGCGAACCGACCGGCGCCGGCGCAGGACGAGTCGCCGGCGCGGCCGGAGCCATGGACACGGCCGGTGCGATCGCCGTGGGAGCGAACGAAGACGTCGCTGTCGACGCGTCCGCCAGCGATGTTGCCGGAACATCCTCCACGAGGTTGCTCGGCGCGCCGTAGCTGAAAGCCACGAGCGGTCTGGCGCCGTCGACCAGCATCGCGATGACTGCGCTAGGCGTCATGCCCACGGCGATCGACTCTGACAGCTGACGAATGACCGCCATGCAGCCGATCGCGCCCGGCAGCAGATGGATGCCGTTCGGCGGTATACCGGCCACGCCCACGGCCTGCCAGTCAAACGGCGGCGTCGATAGCACGACGCCTGACGGCGCGTAGAACTGCACGTCCGGCGAAGACGGATCGAACATCGAGCAGACCTGCGTCGGCGTGTCGCTGCGAATGCACGTGGACACGACCCCCGCACCGGTCGTCAGCCACATTCGCACGTGCGCCGTGAAGTACAGCGACGCATCAGAGAACGCGCGCTCCGCCACGTCGCGTGCGTGTCCCGCCATCCACCCGAAGTCGGTCGCGTGCCCGCCTGACACGATCCCCGCCTCCAGATCCACCCCGGCGCCGTACGCGCGCTGCATCACGGTACGGTAGAAACGCACGGTCGGCGGCGAGAGGTTGAGCGCGCGAAACGCGTTGGCCAGCGATCCCATCGCGTCGATCAGCGCCGCGCGCTGGTCGTCTGGCCAAGACGCTGACAGCGCCGACTCGCGATTGCGAGAGGCTGACATGGACGCGCGTGACGCCCACCGCTGCGCCAGCGACACGTCCGCGTAATGAGAGATTCCCTGCTCTTGGATCAGCTGGAAGTTAACCATGGTGCCTAGTCACGTTCCTCAGAATGCCGAGCACGCGCCGCCTGGTGCGTTTGAATCCAACACGTGCCACGCGCCGAGTCGCTCGATGGCTGCATAAGGATACTCCCCAAGGCGCGCGCCACATACCGAGGCGTCGGCCCACAGCCACGATCCTTCCACGAGGATTTGAGTGACCACGTGATTCAGCGGTCTATCCGGCTGATCAAACCAATACGCACGAGCCGGAATGCCGAGAACTGCGCAGATTGCCATCAGCATCGGCGTCAAGTCCTCGCAGTCTCCTCCGTGCGAAACTGTCCATGCAACCGGCTGAAACCACGATGGCGGCAACTCGCGAACATATCCGGCTCTCTGGGTTACCTGGAGAGCCGACGCAGCCAGCTCGCGCTGCGTCGGCGGACCAGACAATCCTTTGTTGATACGCAGTTGAGTGGCTCTTACTCGTGCGAGACGTGCCAGCCTGGAGACGATCGGCACGCGCTGCCCACGAGCTGCCAATTCATTGATGACCGCCACGCGCTCGCCAGAATACAGACCATCCCCCAGGTCGAACGGACGATCGTTTGATATCGCCGAATTCACATGACGATTGTATCACGAACCAGTTTGGTCCAGCCCGGCCTCTTCCTGCGCAATGCCATGCGGAGCGGGGTCATCGTTCTCGACCACAGTTTCCACCTCGTCGATATGATCAGTGTCTGACTGCGCCGGCGCCACCGTGTCCACCTCGTCTGCAGGCACGTCGACAACAGCCTCATATGCGCGCGGCGCAGGAGCCGGCGGCGGCGGCGTCGTGACGGGAGAGACTCGCGGCGAAGGAGTCTGTGCCCCCCTTGCCGGCGAGCGCTGCACGGACGGCTGTGGCGGCGACGCAGGCTGCGGCGCCGGCATCTCGGGCGCGGCATCTGCAGACGGTCCGCCCTGCCCGCTTGTCAGCATCGGAATGATCGACATGATCTGCTGCAGCGCATTCGGCCCCAGCTGCTTCAGCAGCCATCCGGGCATTCCCTCCAGCGGCGGGTCGCCAGCCTTCGAGGCTTTCTCCAGCTCCTCTTTCGCCTCGTCGAGCTCCTCCTCGATGGCCGCCGCGTCCTTCTTCGTGCGCTCAAGATCCTTCTTCAGCATCTCCAGCTCGCGCTTGGTGCGGTCGTGGTCTGCTTCCAGTCCGCGCTTGGCGTGCTCTCGATCCAGCTTCTCGACGTCCAAGCGTCCGGTCAGCTCGGTCACGCTGCGCTTGTAGCCAAACACCTCGGTCTCAAGCACGGAGATGCGTTCCTCCGCGTTCTTGCGGTACCGCACAAAATCCTCGTCAGCTCGTATCAGCTCCTTGCGGTGCGCGTCGCTAGTCGCCTCGGACTCACGCTTGTACTTCGATCGCTGATCGTCCATGTCAGACAGCAGACGGCGTCGCTCGTCGTCCCACTCGCGCTCGCGCTTTTTCATCTGGTCGCGAAGGTCGGAGGAGCGCGCGTCTGCATCCTTTTCGATCCGCTCCAGATCGCGCTTGGCGTCCCGCTTTGCGTCTTCGAGCGCGTCGCGCGATCGCTTGCGTTCAGCCTCCAGCGCCTCGGACGAGCGCTCATCAAGCTTGCGCAGCTGCTGCCGCAACTCGGTGATCGTATCGTCGAGGGTCTTGATCTGCGCGGGCGTGTCCTGTCGTGGGTGCAGCACACTGGCCATCTCCACGAAGTCTTTGACCGGAGACCGCTCCTCGCCCCGGCGGCTCGACATCACGTCGATCATCTTGTCGCTCTGCTTCTGCATCGCCGTCAGGGCCGCAGCGGCCACGGTGTCGCTTTGGTTCTGCTGCGGCACCATCGGCCCGTAACCGTGTTGCCACATGGGATTCATCTGACCAAACGCCGGCGGGACATGCGGCATCGCCAGCGGCGACGCCACCGGCTCTGCACCGCCATCGTCGTCACCGTCGTCGCTGTTCTTCACCTGCGACCCCACGCGAATCGGGTGGGCCCCCGGCATCTTGCTGCCCGGCAGCTTGTCCTTGCCCTCCGACACCGCGCGGATCGCCTCGACCCAGTACACGCCGTCATCGTAGTTGTCCGCGATATCCTGCTCCGTCGTCTTGAACGGCTTCAGCTCGATCGCCTGTTCGCGCTTCGGAATTCGCGAGCGGACTTCGTTCCCGTCCTCGTCCTCTTCGACGAGGAAAATGTTGATGTGCCTGATGTGTTCCGCGTAGCAGGTCTCGCCTGGTTTGAGATGCGCCGCGAACAGCGGAGCCGGGGTCAATGTTTCTGCAACTTCGTCGCGCTTTTCGGCTGTCATGCTTAGTGGTATACCTACATGTGACCATGTTTGCAACCACAGGTAGGCGCATCCATTGAATCTCGAAAAAGACGACGCGGAAGTCACGTATTATTGCAACGCATGCGGCGCCGCCAACGATCGCTGGCGCGAACGCTGCCCAGACTGCCGCGCGTACGCAGGCATGCGGTGCACGCTGAACGCGTCGGCAGCGCTCGACCATGCCGAGGTCAGCAGATACAAAAGCGTAGACGGCATCAAGCGCAAGCGCCGCACGCGTGTCTCGACGAACATCTTCGGCATGGACCGCGTGCTGGGCGGTGACGAGCCGGGCTTCGCGATGCCATCGACCGTGCTGTTCGGCGGCGGCCAAGGCTCCGGCAAGAGCACCCTGGCGCTGCAGGCCGCGGCCGGCATCGTGGGGCGACGCGTGCTCTACCTGATGAACGAAGAGCCCGAGGACCGCCTGGCGGCGCGAGCCGACCGCTGCGGTCTCACGTCACACACGGGCCACATCATCGCGCACGAGGCCAAAACGCTGACCGAGTCGATGATCGCCGTCCGAGACACGGACCCGAGCGTCGTCGTCGTCGACTCGCTATCCATGCTCACCGATCCCGGCGTGGACACGCCGGACGAGCAGGCCAATCGCAAGCGGTACCTGCAGACGTTCTTCGACGACGCCAACGCCAACAACCGCGTCTACCTGATGATTTCGCACCTCAACAAGGAGAACGACTTCGCCGGCGCGAGGTACCTGCAGTACCTATGCGACGCGGTGTTCCGCGTGGTGAAGGTGAGCAAGAAGCCGGCGCGCTGCCTGCTGGAGTGCGTCGAGAAGAACAGGTTCGGGGACCCCAGCGAGCGGGCCATGTTCGAGATCGGCAAGCGCGGGCTCATCGAGATCGATATGCCGGAGGACGACGACACGCCGATCGCCGACAAAGGCGCATGGGGAGCGGAGATGGCGGCCGACGACCACGTCTTCGCGGGCGGACCTAAGGCGCGGAGGCGTTAAGCCACGGCCAGATCGATGCCCAAGTCGTCCCGCAGCTCGCTGAACGCCTCGACCTGCATCGGCCGGCGACCAAACGCCATCTCGACCACCTGATCTGGCGTAAGCCCGTGGCGCGCGCTCCAGGCTTCGAGTGAAGACCCGCGCATGCGCAGCTCCGCATCCACCAAACGAACCCTAGCGATCTTGTCCATGGCTACCGCTCAACAATACAGCTGACCCGAGATCAACTGACGAACCGGCAGCGGTCAGCGGGCCGCAGACTCGTCGCTACGAACAACACGTGCGTGCATATACTCGTTATCATATACAAAAAACACAGAATGTCTACTGGTATCGATTATTGCTTGACTGCTTGAACGGGCACGGTGTGTGGGTCATCATGAAAAAATGCGACTCGCGGCCACGCTGCTGATCATCGCCGGCGCCTGCAGCGCGCCTCAGCGGCGCGGTCTCACGCGCGAAGACGCGATGCGAGTAGCGGTCGACATGGCTCACTTACCGGCTTGGTACGAGGCGATAGTCGCGGGCGCCGAGCCACTCCGCCAGCACGGAGGAGTCTGGATATCGTTCGTCCCAACGTATGCCGAGCACGACGTGACTATCCGTCGAGGCTACGCAAACAACTGCGTGTGGGCCGGCATCTACTACGAATACGACCGTACGATCTACCTGGATCCGCGCTGTCTGCACGGCGCGACGCAGGTGGTCTCGATCTCTGCGCACGAACTGGGGCACGCAGCGGGAGCTATGCACGTATGTCCGAGCGCCAAGCGGACACGCTCGCCTGGTGAGTGCGTAGGCTCATCATCCACCGCCCTGATGCTGCACAACCTGCCGTACGAAGACGATGGCTGTGATCCAGCGAGCCGCGCATGTATCGACGCGGCCCTGCAGCGCATCACGTGGACCAGCTGCGATACGGTCGCGCTTCGCAGGCGATTACGACGCTGACCAGCGCGTCCTATAGATCGCCCGGTGGTATCATGACTGCATGTCAGTCGTGAATACGTTTATCGGCAACCCGCAGCCGATGATCAACGGAGGCCCGCCTGCTCCACCGGCGGTGACGGTCGCCGGGGCATCGCCCATCTCCGTGGCGGGAGGACCGGCATACACGGTCTCGTTCTCAATCGCTGGACAGGCTCGCGGCGACGTTGTGTTCTACAACGGCGTGGCGTGGGTTCGTCTGCCTGCCGGGGTCACGGGGCAGCTGCTGGCCACGCAGGGAGTGGGAGCTGACCCGGTTTGGCGAAACCCAACTCCAAGCATGCTGGTGTGGGGCAACGGCAGCGTTGCCGCCACCACCACCGCTCGATACATGACTCCTGGATACGACTCCTCGTCGGCGCCCACAACTCTGTACCAGATGCGCATGGCGGTGGGCGGCACCCTGCGAAATATGCGAGTGCACCACAACAATCCAAACGGAAACGGCAACAACATCGTCTATACTTTCCGTAAAGGCGGAGTGGTTCAGACGCTGGCTGTTACGATAGCCAGTACCGCCGCAGACGGCTCTGATCTTGTGAACTCTTTCTCGGTGGTAGCCGGAGATCTGCTGGACATTCAGGTAACCAAGGCGCTGGCGATTGGCACGTCACCTGCCGATATCTCCATCACCGCGGAGTTTGCTCCGTAGCGTCGATCAAACGATCCTGCCGCGACAACTCGGTACTACGCCCAGCGTCACTAACTAAGTAAGAGCAGGCGATACACATGCCGGTATACCGATACTACAGGTCTCCGCTCTCAAACCCCGCAATATCCGAATACGTTCCCGGAGCAATCGTAGTAGGCAGCAATAGCGCGGTATCGTACCAAGACGTCACTGCCGACGCGGGTTTTAAGGCGGATCTGGACGAGTACATGACGTCCATCGGCTGGACGTACCTATCGACAGCGCCCGCCATCTCCACGGCGGTACAGGTCGCGCAGGACGGTCTACTGCTGGCGAACGCCGTGCCGCTGCAGGGGCTAGATACGCCGGGCAGCGTCGCGCGAGATCTCGTCAAGATAGATGCCCTGAACGACATCGTGCTCGGCGACGGTACGTACCGGGCAAGGGTATTCGGCAACGTCGTGTCGGTGCAGACGCCGGACGCCGCGCTCACTGCGACGGCCGCGCGCGTGATCATCGAGCCGGGATACGGCGGTGACTCTGACGACGTGAGCCCAGGCGGCGCCAGCGGGAAGTTCGAGGTCGTCGTCGGACAAGGGGGGCTCGCGGGCGTCGGACAACCGGCTGGCGCAGGCGGCCTCGTACACCTCGAAGCCGGCCTGGGCGGAGACGGCAGCGCAACCGGAGCCGCTGGCGCTGGCGGAGACATAGAGTTGGTCGCCGGAGCCGCCGGCGCGGACAACGGCGGCGGCGGTGCGCTCGGCGGGAACGTAACGATCGACGCCGGACAGGACTCTGCCGGCGCGACGGGCGGAACCGTTAACATCGGTACCGGCAACGCGTCGCTGTTGGGACTGGGTCGCGCGGCATCGGTCACTTCGTTCGGCGGCGGCGCGAAGGTGCAGCGGCGCGAGACCGCCGGCAACCTCACGTGCGACACTGCGGGCATCTTCGATTACATCATCTGCGTGACCAACACCGCCGCGCCGCGCACGATCACGCTGCCGGCCGCGAGCGCAGACCGCGTAATCGTGGTGAAAGACCAGAGCGGCGGCGCCGGTGCCAACAATATCACCGTCGTGCCGGCTGCCGGCACGATCGACGGCGCGGCAAACTTTGTGATCGCGACGAACTACGGCGCGCAGGGATTCTACTCCGACGGCGTCAACTGGTTCACGCTGTAGAGGAACGAGATGCACGGAATTCTCGCCTCTCTTTCCCGCGGCTCACCCCCGGTGACGTTCGACTTCACCGCCGGATCGCTGCCGTCAGGCTTGGCGTTCACGCGTTCCGGGTCTGGCTACACGGTCCGCATCGGGACCAACTCGTGGACCGTCGGCGGGGCGATCGCGTCGAGCGACGTGCCGCGCTTCGGCCGCTCGCTGGACGCGGATCCGCTAGGTCTTGTGCTGGAAGAGGCGCGGACCCAGCACCTTCTGGCGTCCGACATCTCGCTGGCGCCGTGGGCCACCCACTCCGGAACCGTTACGTCGGACGGCGCTGCGCCGATGGGCGGGACCAAGTACACCACGTCGATATCGGCTGCGCAGCTGGGCAGGCTGTACTACGGAGTTCCCGCGCTGACCAACCTGCAGCGGTACGCGGTATCGATACATGCGCAAGGTGTGGTCGGCGGCGAGAGCAGCCAGCTGGTGCTGGCCAACGCCGGCCTGAACGCCGGGCGAGCGGTTGGCACCACGCTGACCACCGACTGGACAAGACCGCAGACGTCGCTGATAGCCGGCACGGACACCGGCACCGGTCTCGTCAACTGCTTCGTGTGCTCGAACTACGGCCCGGCCGGCAACGGCGTCACGAATATTCTCGGCGGTGTCGCGGCGGGCGCTCGCGGCGGACGCGTCGCGGGAGCGCAGGTCGAGGCTGGAGGTTTCGCGACCGAGCTTATCCCGTCGACGGTCGCTCAGGTTACGCGCAACGGAGAGCACTTGGAGGCGCAGTCCGGCGCTGCATGGGCGGGCGCGTTTGCGTACAACGGGACCGTATCGTTTTCTGTCAGCCTGCAGGCCAAAGGCGGTTCGAGCGGATACGCGCAGGATTTTTATCTGTGGTATCGAGACGCAGCTAACTGGGCGAGATTCAACGGCGACACCGCACAGCTCGCGCTGTGCGTGGCAGGCGTCACGTATACGGCCGGCGGACTGCCCACGTGGAGCGTGGAGGATACTCTCGAATTCGTGGTTGTCAGCGGCAACGCTGGGGTGCGCGCGACCATGCGTGTCAACGGCGGCGCCGCATACCTGATGACTCTGGGCGCCCCGGTACGACTCGGGGCGGTGCCGCCGATCACGGCCGCACTAAACCTGCTATGCAACGGCACCGCGAACCAGTTCACGTCGCGCGTCCGCACGATCTCCAACCAACTGCCCGCGTGGTCGCTGTTCTCGACATCTCCTGACTGGAGGCGGTCGCTCGACGGCTGGAACGACACCGCCAGATCGCCGATCAGAACATCCACGGACAACTACATCACGCCGAACGGGTGGGCCAGCGTCGACGTCACCACCGACGCCGCCAACGCCACGTTCGCTTTTTTCTGCGACGATACGGCGCCAGGATTCGAGGCCGCGATCGAAGTGCAAGACGTAGCGAGCAACACTTGGGTGCGCGTGCTGGCGACGACAAACAACGCCGTGAATTCCATCGCCGCGGTGCTGCCCGGGGCCGGCATGCGCCAACTGCGAATCTATCCTGGAACACTGCGTGCTGCGCTGGGTTCTTGGCCCATGCGGGTCGTCTCGCACGACGGCACCGTGTGCCTCACCCGCGCGACGGCCGCGGCCACGCCCACTAGGCTGATCATCCTCGGCGACTCGATCCCAGAGCAAATCGGCACCGGTATCGTCGCTCGCGACAACGCCATCGGCCAGCTTCGCTCGCTCACGTCATCCACGCGGGTTACCTACGTTGGGGCTGGCGGGGACGGATTGGCGGGTCACTACCAGCTGTTTCCGGAGCTGATGCGCGAGGTCAAAGCCGCCGCCTCCGACGTGGCGGCGGGAGGCCAGGCCATTATCTACATCCAGTGGGGATACAACGACTACAACGGCGCGTGGCCGTCGTCGGCGGCATACGCAACTCAGCTCACGAACCTGTTCACGCAGCTGCGTACGGCGTGTCCGTCGGCGAAGATCGTGCTTCAAACACTCGGCACCACGACCAACACGACCGCCGGCAACGGGCTCGGCGACGCCGGATGGCGCACGATGCAGAGCACGCAGTTTGCGGCTTGGGGCGACGGTAACAGCCAACTCGTATCGGGCACTTCGGTGTATGCGCTAGCTGATCTGCTGGACGGCGTGCACCTGACCACCGCCGGATCGGCCGTGTACGGCGCCGCTATCAAGGCCGCGCTAACGCTCGTGTGACCGCTGCTCGACCGACGCGCCTCCCAGCCAATCCTCATACACAGCAGACTGCGGGCTAGCTCGTCGGTAACGCACGTGTATTGTTGCCCTCCCTCGGTGACGCTGCCGGAAACGTCGTGTGGTACAATCACGTACCACCATGTCCAACAGCATCCAAGTAGGCCAAGTCCGCTTTGACACGTTCGCCAACCGGCCGTCGCTGACGACCGTGGCCGCTGGCTTCCTCTTCTACGCCACCGACACCGGCTCGCTCTACCAAGTCGTGCTCGACGGCACGCCGACCAAGATATGGCTGCAGCTGAGCGGCGCCGGATCCGGCGTCTGGGGCAAGTACGTTGTCAGCAACGCTGCGCCGGACGGGCCGATTGCGCCGTACACGACCATTGCCTCGGCCATCGCGGCAGCAATCGCGGATGGCCGCGGACAAGCCAGTCAGGCATCGGTGCTGGTGATGCCCGGCACTTACACCGAAGACCTGACGTTCGTGCCCGGAGTGCACTTGGTGGGGTTGGGGGCAGGTGGCAGCCAAGACGGCATTCCGATGGTGACGCTGGTGGGCAACCACACGGCGCCTGACATCGAGGGGGACTTGATCATCGAGGGCATCGACTTCCAAAGCGCGGCCGGAAGCCAGCTGCTGATCGCCGGCCTAAAGCCAGGTCGTATTCAGGTGCGCCGGTGCCGGTTCCTGTCTACCGGCGCGATTACGCACTGCGTACTGAGTACCAATAGCCAAGTCACATCCGTGCTGCTGATCGAAGACTCCAAACTCACGCCTGACGCAGCGTCCACTGACGCGATATCTGTCTCGAACTCAATATTGAGACTTACCAGAACCGTGGTCTCGGCGTCGGCGGCCAACAAGGCCTTGGAAGCGCCGGCTGCGGCCGACACGGTACTCACCGACTGCGACGTGACAGGTTGGATCAACAAGGCGGCTGGTACGCTCAGCCTGAGGCGCGTGCGGATTAACTCGACTCACGCCGACACGATCGAGGGCGGCGCGACGGTCGACATGGAAGACGTCACGGCCCCGGCCGGAGCCGGCGTATCCATCGCCGCCGGCATCACCGTCGATCCGAGACGGGAATGGCACTCTTACACCTTTACCAGGCTGACCGGCGCCGGACCGCACAATCTGACCGCCGAAAACATGTCGGACCTACTCACCGTGGAGACCGCATCAACGGTCAACCTGCCAACGCTTGGCTCGGTAATCGGTGGCATGCGCGTGACCTTTCGCAACTGGGCCAATCTTCCCACGGACGTAGCCATTACTCCATTCGGCGCAGAAACGATCGACCTGATAGCCGGAGCGTTTCATCTGCTTGCCGGCAAGTCGATCACCCTGCAGGCGCATCCGTCGCTCGCGACCTGGGTAGTCGTGACCACTATCCCGTAATCTCTGCAAAAAAACAAACGAACATCTTCGCTGCAGCGGACCTATCCAAATAAGGCGCAAGTCACATGGCAAAAGAATCAATCCAAGTCGGCAAGATCATCTTCGACGTCACTGCGGCGCTGCCCAATCCGGCGTACGTGACGGCTGGCTCCTTCTTCTTCGCAACCGACACGCAGGTGCTGTACATCAACACGCTGACGGCCAACGTCTTGGCGTGGAAGACCGTCAACGAACCCAGCAGCTCGTTTGTCGTGGGGCCTCCGGGGTCGGGGGCGCAGTTCTCGACGATCCAAGCGGCGATCAATGCCGCCGTCGCAGCGGGTTTCGGCCAAGCGAATCCCGCTACGGTGTACGTGCTGCCGAGCACATACGTCGAAAACCCGATCATGCACGCCGGCATCTTCGTCACGGGCGCGGGCGCCACGCTGTCTTACAACGATAGCGCCGACCTGCCGTCTGGCGCCGCTGTCGTCAGCGGCACCTTCACGAACACCGACGAGACCGGAGACTTCATCCTCTCGAACGTGAAGGTGCTGGCCGCGGCGGGGATCCCATTCGCTTTTGGCGGCGTCGCGTCCTCCAAGCTGTGGCTGTCGAACTGCGTGCTAAGCGCCGCGGACGGCGTCTCGAACGCGCTCAAGATCACCAACACTCACGCCGCTTCGCGGGTGAGCATCATGACCTGCAAGCTGATCAACGCTGCCGCGGGCGCCGCAGCGGTGCTCGTCGGTGCGGGGGCAGGCAACGCGGTGCTGGCGTTCAGCCTCGGCAGCGTGGTGACGGGTATCACCGCGGTCGAAAGCCAGCCGGTCGCGTTCCGCACGACGTTCCAGGACACCCAGATCAACGGTATCGTGACGGGCATCGTCGGCAACCTGTTCGACATCAAGGGGGGCACGCTGAACAGCGCGACCGTCCCCAACCTCGCCGGCGCCGCGACGTACACGATCACCGGCCCGGTCTCTGCGCCGAGCGGCATCGCGATCGATCCTGCTGCGACGGTCGCCACGACTCCGTCGGTCACCCCGCTCAGCGCTGCATCGCTGGTCGGCGCCGGCCCCCACACGCTGACCACTGCATCGGCCAACACCACCATGGTCACGCCCGCGGCGGACGCAGAAGTGGTCGTCAATCTTCCGAGCGTGACCACGCTGGCTGACGGCTACCAGTACACGCTCCTGACTGGCGGGTCGACCCTGGGCGCGGCTGTGATCGCGATCCTGGCGAACGGCGCGCAGACGATCGGGACCGGCACGTCCCAGGCGTACCGCATGTACGAAGGCGGCACCGTCACGCTTCGCGCCAACCGTTCTGCCGCACGGTGGGACGTGGTCGCGGAGCACCGACTCCCGCCCGCAAACATCGCGGTGTACGTGGCGACGACCGGCAGCGACACCGGCCCCGGCACCGCCGCCAGCCCGTACCTGACGATCGACAAGGCGTGGAAGACGGTCGCGCTGGACGGGGCGCTCGGATATCAGCACATCAACATCGGCGCCGGCACCTTTACCGAGGCTGCCAACACGGTGCTGCTGGCGGCTCCGCGCGCAGGGGTGAATTCTGAGCCGCCGTGCCTTATTGGCACCATGGCCGACTCTGGGCTCGGCGCGCTTACGGTCGCCGGCTCCAGCGCCGGCGCCGGCTCTACGTTCGCCACGGTCACCGATACGGTCGGCGGGCTGGTGGTCAACGCTTGGCAGGGGTACATTCTGCGGTACACGTCAGGTGCGCAGGCGGGCAAGGAGTACGTGATTGACTCGAACACGGCCAACGTGTTCACGCTGGTCGGTACGCAGGTGGTACCGGTAAACGGCGACACCTATGTTGTCGAGTCTCCGGCTACGGACATTCAGTGCGCCGCTGGTTCGTTGACGTTTAGGGGCGGCAGCGTCTGCGTTCGACATGTATCGCTGAATGGTGGACTGGCCACTACGCTCAGTGCAGACGAATGCTTGCTCTCTTATAGCGCGAGCTGGTTTTTGAACCATACGTTTATCTCGCTGACGACCGGCGCAAGCCTTAGCCTCGGTTCCTATTCCAGTCTCAGTATTCCCAAGTCCGTCGGGGCGAGATTCCAGACCACCTCTCCGTTCGCCGCCATCCTCATTAGCGGCGGAGTGAAGATGTCACAGTGCTCCCTGAACACAAGCTTTATTAGCGGCTTGTCGGTTCAGGCTTCTAGCGGCGAAAGAATCAACGCGTTGTCGTGTTCGTTTCGCGGCACCACCGGTCTGCTTCTGCAGAACGGCGCCGCCGCGTCCGTATCCAACTCGGGGTTCGAGACGGTCTCCGGTATCGCTGGCCAATACAACACGTCGTGCATCCAGTTGGACAACGGATCAAGCGCCGCTATCTCCAACGTGCGAATGAACAACTCTGTTGCCTTCAGCCTGTCGGTCACCGGAAATTCGGTGTGCACGTGCTCCGGCTTGACCGGAGCCACCAATGCCGGCGTCCCGGTCTCGCTGAGGAACGGCGGCAAGCTGCTCAAGAGCTCCGCCAACACGATCACCGGGGCAGTGGCCGGCAACGACGTGCAGATCGGCGGGGACGCGGCGTCGAGCGCTTGGGCGGCCGTGAACGCGGGGCTGCTCACCGACCTCGCGGCAGCCGCCCCGCAGATTTGCCTGACATCAAACTAGCATTGACGTTATACGGAGGCGCCGGCGCCTCCGTATAAAACACAGCCTCCACGCCGGACCTACGCCGCACACCACCACTCCGCGCCAACTGAGCACCCATCCACATGAGCGCCTCCATCCAAGTCGGTCAGATCAGATTCGACACGACCGGCGCTCGTCCGGCGCCCAACACGCTGCCGGGGGGCAGCTTCTTCTACGACCAAACCACCAACAGTCTCTACCTGAACGCCACCGAGGCCGCAGGACAGGTCTGGCGGGCGATCAGCGGATCCTCTGCGGCCGGCGCGTTCATCGTCGGACCAGCCGGCAGCGGCGCGCAGTTCACGTCGATCCAATCGGCTATCGACGCTGCGGTCGCGGCCGGATACGGACCGGCCAACCCGACCAACATCCTTATTCTTCCTGGGACGTATACCGAAAACCCGATCGCACGCGTCGGCATCAACCTATCTGCCGCCAACCACACGACGCCGTCCAGCGCGACGGCGCCGTCGTCGAACGTCGTCGTAAACGGCAGCATCACGGTCGCCGACGAAGCCGGAAGCATCACAATCTACGGCCTGCTGGTGAACGCTGCGACGGGCGTGCCCATCACGCTCGGTGGCCTCAAGGCCGTAACCCTGTCTCTCACCAGCGTATCGCTGAGTGCCCAGGACGCCGTCTCGCCGGCGCTCTGGATCACCAACTCCCATGCCTCTTCGGCTATCTCGATCGTCGGTAGCCGGCTGGCCAACGCCGCGCCGGCAGCGGCGGCACTCCAGACTAGCGCGGCGACCGCCGGCATCGAGATATCGTGTCAGGAAAGCCAGATTATCGGCGACAGGTCGGTCGATCATCAGGGCGTGAATGTCAGCACGTTCCGTGACTGCGCGATCGGCGGGGTGGTTACGGGTATCGCAGGTAACTCGATCACGATCAACGGCGGCTCGGTCGACACCGCGTTGATTCCGACGCTAGACGGAGGAGCCGCATACATCCTGTCGGGTTTCATCGGCTCACCCAACGGAATCACGTTTGCGCCGACCGCTACGATGGCGCCTTCGCACGTGACGAACCTGCTGACCACGGGCGCGCTCGGCGGCGCGGGCCCCCACACGCTGACCGCGACATCGCCAAATATCATCACCGTCACGCCTCCGGCCGACGGCGTAGTAGTGGTGAACCTGCCAAGCGTGCTGTCGCTGCCCGACGGCGCGATGCAGCGGCTGGTTGTGGGTGGATCGGCTTTGGGATCGGCCGTCGTGGTGCCTACTGCAGCGGCGGGCGAGGGCATCGGCACCGGCGGCGGCGACTGGTACCGTGCGTACGAGGGCGGCACGGTTGCCCTGCGGTCCAACCGCGCCGGGCTGCGTTGGGACGTCGAGGCGGAGTCGCGCGGCGTGCCACAGAAGCTGGACGTGTACGCTGATGCCGCGACGGGATCCGACAACAACCCCGGCACACCGCTACGCCCCACGCTGACGCTCGACGCCGAATTCGCGATCGTGGCACGCCAGACGGGGGCTGGACGTGGGTGGGCCAGCTGGTGCCACATGAACGCCGCCGCCGGCACGTACACGCTGGCCGCCAGCGCGATCGTCGTGCCTCCGGCGTCCAGCGGCATCGGGCCCGAGCCTCCGGTGCTGGTCGGCGCGATGGCCGACTCGGGGCTTGGGGCACGTACGGTTGCTGGATCCAGCGCGGGCGCGGGGGCCACGTTTGCCACGGTCACGGACACCGCTGGCGGATTGGTCGTCAACGCATGGAAGGGATACTTCCTGCGGTACACGTCGGGCGCACAGGCCGGCAAGCAGTACCTGATCGACGCCAACACGGCCAACGTGTTCACGCTGGTCGGCACGCAAAGCGTTCCGGTAAACGGCGACACGTACGTCGTCGAATCGCCGGCAACGATCGTTCGCACGGCAAACAACATCCTGCTCGTCAACGGCACGGACAACAGTATTCTCGGTGCGCGACAGGTCCAGTTCGACGGACAGTCGGGCGCGACGTCGGATCTGTCGATCCGGCAGGGAACGCTGATTCATTCGGCGTGCTGGTTCAAGAACTGGTTCGCCGTGACCTCGGAGCCGACCGGCGCAGTGCTCACCGAGCAGTTCAGCGCCAGCGCTACCCAGCGCATCTACTTCCCGAGCCTGGGTATCCCGCAGACGATCGGCTCGTACTTTGTGTCCGGAGTGGCCAACGCGTCGCTCAACACCACGCGGTTCTCGACGCTGGACCTGCAGCAGTCGATGTTCGACGGCGTGTCGATCCAGGCGATCAACAACGGACGCGTGAACATCTCTGCCTGCGCGTTCCAGGGGGCGAGCGGCGTCAGGTCCACGGCCAACGGTACCATCACCCTATCGGGCACTCGCTTCGAGGCCGTATCCGGCCTCGTCGGCGACTACGCCACCGCGGCGATCGTCGGCGACTCGGGCGCGCGCGTCACCGTCAGCACCACCGACGTCAGCAACTGCGTCGGAATCGCGCTGTCGCTGTCCGGCAGCGCCGTCGGCCGCATCCAGACGCTGGTGGGATCCGGCAACGCGGGCGTGCCGGTCTCGATCCTGCGCACCGCGTCGCTGATCAAGTCGAGCGGCAACACCGTTACGGGAGCAGTGGCTGGCAACGACGTACAGATCGGCGGCAACGCAGCGCCCAACACGTGGGCGTCGGTCAACGGCGGACTAAACACGGACCAGGCAGCGGTCGCCTCGCAGTTTTGCACCGCGTCCAACTAGTCCGACCGGCATCCTGTGGCACAATCATTCGACCATGCCATACCGAACACCGTGCCCCCCGCATAGCGACCCGCCGGCCAAGCTACGCAGCTCGATGATTGCGGACTGGTGCGATGTTTGGTTGTCGATCGCCATCGTGGGAGCGTTTGTGTCCATGGCGCAGATAGCCGGAACAATTCAGCCTGAAGCGCCGATGGCCCCTGAGCTGTCCGTAAGCACCGGCGCCTACGAGGTCGCAGAGGTGGATCTATGGGTCTGGCCTTTGGATCCGCGGCGCGTGTCTTGGTCAGCCACCGCCGAGGACGCCGTGGCACACTGGACGAACGTTGAGCTGTGCGCGGCATGCAGCCTCGTCGGCAGCGACGCATACGAGCCAATGCGAAAGCTGTATCAGCCACAGCAGCTAAAGTGGACGAGGCTGGATCCATACCAGCCTCACCCCGCTGCGTGGCACGCACTCAGATAGCCTCTACGGCGATTCGCCGTCGCCGTAGGATCCCGCCACCACTCGGATCACCACGGCGACGCAGGCCAGCGCGAACGCACCCGCCAACATCCCAGCCGCCAGAACCAACGCCGTATGCATCATCGAGACGTACCGTACGCGCGACGTGGTGCGTTCAGTGAGTCAGCCAAGAACGAAACGGCCGCCTCGAACTCGGCGAGGGTGCCGTTATTGTCCAGGTCTCCGTCCATGTAGTCCTCTCCGTCCGACAGAAAGCGTTCGCGCGTCGGCAGCGACGCGTGAATAGCGACTCCTGCCGGCTGCGGACGCCGCACCGAATCGTCGATCCAGAACGCGTATGGATCGATCTCCTCGCCAGACGTGGCAAACCCACGCAGCGCGACCGCCTCGTTGGCGAAGCGAAGGTCCGGGATGACCACGCCGTCTTGGGCCCCGCAGGCGCACGGCAATTCGCCGTGCGTGACACCTGTACCGACGCCGCCGGACGACGTGTATGAGGCGCCGTCGCGAATGGCGCGCAGGTCAGAAACCGTCAGCTTGACCCAGTTGTCTGGATCCACGGCACGCCCGACCTCGGTACCCAGGTGGCGGAGCACGAACCTCGGCGTCAGTGAGGGGCCGAAGGCCCGCGAGCGCGCCAGCAGGTCAGCCATGAGGGTTACGGCCACGGAGTACAGTCCTCCGTCGTCAATCGTAACCGGGAACCACTTCTCGATGCACATGCCCGAAGTGGCCCGCTCAGCACGAAACCAGTACTCCGGATCGCTACCGCGCACGCCGATCGGTTCCTCGCGAAGCCGCGTCGAGCCGAACAGCTGCTGTTCGCTGAATCCGTAGATCTCCCGCGCCAGGCGCTTGATGCGATCGGCAAACCCTACGCGCACGAAGCCGCGCGACACGAATTCTGCGGCGGCGGTGTCCTTGCCGCATCCGTCGACTCCCGCAAACGCGACCACCTTCATTTCGGTCCTCCCAGTGGGAACTTCGAAGCCTGCTCGATCATTTCCTTGCACGCTGGGCACTTAGACGGCTGGCCCATCTGAGCCTTACGACACTTGCGCCAACAGTAGTAGCAATCGGCCGCGTCGTCGCGTTCGGGCATGGGGCCGAAGTTGTCCAGCATGTTCGAGAAGCCCATGCGCTACCCCCGTCTCGTGTACTTCAGGAATCGATACGCCGGCACCTGCACGCCCTCCGGCGTCGTCGACGCCGGACGCCAAGCCGCGTCGCTCTCGTCGGAGACCCAGTCGAACGCGTGTACGAGGTGGGACGGAAAAACTCGGTCACAGTCGTACGCCGAGTCGATGCGCGTGATGTACAACTCGTCAACAGACGTATACTTCAAGGCCGACTCGTATACGCCTGCTCCGCCGATAAACCACACTCTGTCGTGGTTGCGGGCGCATGCAGCATCCTCCAGCGCGTCTTCGTCGTACCGAGCCCACGTAACGCCCCGCGCATCGTCGCGCAGTAGGGGTGCGTGGCGGCTGGTTTTCGTGCGAGAGACCACGTAATTGGTCCGGCCGGGCAACGCCCGGCCGATGGATTCGTAGGTAACGCGCCCCATGATCACGGCGTTACCCACCGTGAGGGCACGGAACCTGCGTAGGTCCTCCTGGATCTTTGGCCACGGCATCTTGCCGTCGAGACCGATTCCGTCGGCGCGATCGAGCGCGGCGATCACACAGACTGTCATGCCGTATTCCATGATCCGTAGTCCTTTCAGATGGCCACGTCTGCTTTGATCGCTGGATGCGGATCGTATCCCTCTAGCTTGAGATGCTCGAATTCGATGCACTGGATATTCGTGGGCGCGTCCTCGACCAAAGACAAACTCGGATACGGCCTCGGTTCTCTCGTCAGCTGCAAACGTACCTGATCCACATGGTTCTTGTATACGTGCGCGTCGCCGAACGAAATCACCAGATCTCCCACACCGAGACCGCAGACGTGAGCCAACAGATGCGTGAGCAGCGCGTAGCTGGCGATGTTGAATGGCGCGCCGAGGAACAGGTCGGCGGAGCGCTGGTACATGTGACACGACAGGGCGCCGCGGATTACCCGCACTTGGAACAGAGTATGACACGGCGGAAGCGCTACGTCGTCTACCTCAGACGGATTCCACAGACTCACCACGTGCCGACGGCTGTTTGGGTTATTGATAATTGACGAAACAAGCCCAGTAAGCTGGTCGACACCGTTTGGATAGTACCCATCTACTCCGGCTTCGTCACCCATCTCTTCGCCGTCAACATTGTTTTCGTGCCACGCGCCGAAATTCCTAAGTTGATGGCCGTACACCGGCCCAAGCTCGCCCTTCTTGCGGCCGAACCTGTTACACTGTTCCTTGGTCGCCCATTCCTTCCAGATGTCGACACCCTTGGCGGACAGCTCCGGCTCGTACGTCGATCCGGAGACGAACCAAAACAGTTCCTCGGCAACCCACCGGAACGGAACCTTCTTGGTCGTGATCAGCGGAAAGCCCTCGCGCAGGTTGAAGCGAATCTGCCCGCCGAAGTAGCTGATCGTGCCAACGCCGGTTCGGTCGTCGGACTCGACTCCGTTCTCAAGCACGTGCCGCAGGAACGTCTCGTACTGGTTCACTCCCCCACCAGCACCTTCTCGGCGATCGACTTGACCTGATCCAAGCTCGATCCGGCGTCGTCGCGCCCAAGAATCGCGACGATCGAGCGCAGCGCGGTATGCGCAAAAGACAGCTCGCGGTGCATCTCCTCGACCGACTCGCGAGGCGTGATCTTGTCGACCGTGCGCCGCGCGGACTTCTTCTCGGCCGCAGGAGTCTTGGTAGCCTCGGCTTCGAGCTCTGCCAGCCGGCGCTCAGCCTTGGCCAGGCGCGCGCGAATCGCCTTCGTGTCGGCGCCGTATCCACGGCTCGCGTGCACCTCGCACGCGGGCTCCTGATTTCCGTCCACCTCGTCGATTACGCGCGTGACGGCTGCGTGGCCGCACCACGCGCATGCCCCCAGCGCGTCTCGGGACTGCCCCCGGAGCCAGTGCTTGTACACGCCTCCGGAAACGTGCTCGCGCACCACCTCGCCCGAGGTCACGGCGCGGAAGATCGCGGTCGACACGGCACCACGCGACAGGTCGGGACGCAACGCGCACGTGGCGTTGATCAGATCCAAGCTGAAGATTCCAGGCGTGTCGTGCACCAGCTGCGCCACGCACATGGCAACAGAATCCTCGCGCTTGTGACGCTTGACGATGCGCTTGCCGACGGACTTGGTACCGGCATCTTCGATGGTCATTTGTTCGGCTCCATGCTGTTCTTGTTGTGCATACCAGGAGGAGGGACCGTGGGCGCCGTCGGGTCGACGACGGGCAAGATCTCAGACGTGGCGACGCTCTCGCCGCACGCCGGACAACGCAGCGTCATCGGACCGCCAGACCAGTCACGCCACCACGCAGCCGCGTCGTGCGGCACGCATCCGGTGGCGTCATGCCGCCACAGCAGCCTCGCGGCCCGACCCACACGCCCCACCGATCCAACCTCGTCCTTCATACCAGCTAAGACGGACTGCGTGGCGCGCTATTCATCCGGCGTCTGGCGCCGCGAGAATTTCTCGCAGCGACAGCGCGGGCACGAGTATGCGGATGTAGTCAGCGCACTTCGCGCAACAACGCGGCACCCCGGCGTCGTCGGTCAGGTCGGTGCACCCGCACGTTTGCCAGCGTCCGTGGATGTGCGCGGTTACGGCCTCGTGGTCGGCGTGTCCGATCGCGCACAGCAGCGTGACCATGACGCCGTCGTTGGTACACGACGCCCAGATGCTGGGCACCGGGTCTCCGTAACATCCGTACTGTCTCAACCACCCAGACATCGTCCCGGCGCTGATGGATGTCACCAGATCCGTGAGCAGCTTGTCGGCTGTGAACGCATCGAGATCAGACGCACACTGCATGGCTATTCACCCGGTGGCTAGATGGAGTGTATCAGCGCGTCGGTAGCGGCCACCACGTGCTCGGCAATGTCCATCACCGACATGGTCGGTGACGCAAACGCGTGCTGCGGCACGGATTCGCGCGGTACCAAGATACGCGCGGGGCGCTCCTGCTGGTTGTACTTGGTGACCACGGTAACGGCGTAGCCGTCGCTGTCGAGCCGCGATCGGTGGAAGATACCGGCCGGGATAGCGTAAGAGCTTCCGGCTGGGATGATGCTCACATTGGTCTCGGCGTCGAACGTTCCGCCAAGCTTCGTAGGGCGCTCGGAGCCGGCGCGCGCATGCAGAACAGAGTACATCTCCATCGACCCGACCTGTCCGCTTGGGTCCTCGCGCAGGCTATATTCCTCCGAACCGATGCGCCCCATCAGCACCGTGGAGCTCAGAAAAAAACGATGGTCGTGCACGGATCCAGAACGCAGCATATCAGGCACGATGAGGTCGTTGTGCCAGATGTGCACCCGCACCTCCGGGTCCGTCAGCGGCAGATACGCCTGCAGAACGCCTACGGAGGCGTGGTGCCGCCACGACAGCGGCGACCGCATCGCAGCGGCCACCGCCGCGATCAGCGTGCGATTCCTGACGCCCCGTTCCACGCGCGTGTAGAAGTCTGGGCACCGTTCATCGACCGGCGGCCACCCAGGTGCGTACGGATCCATCGACAGCATCGTTCACCTCTCGTGATAGAGTTCATCAATGACGCGTTCGTGACGTCTCGTAGATCAGGCAGTTCACGCCGTCTTCCATCGACTCGATGGCCGCACGCTGGTCAAAAAAACATTCGGGACACTCGCACGGGCCACACAGCCCGTCCGCCGCGTCGCATCGGGCGCACAGGTACCCGCCCTGCCACGTCCACGCCACGAAGTGGCACCCGCCACACCTGGCGCATGGCGGCATCATTCGCCGTCCGCCTTGGTGTCCAGCACTTGGCTGGCGACGCTCTTGGCAAGATTGGGATGCCTGCGAATCACGATCAGCGCGCTCCTCAGCCGCTCGATCTCGTTCTGCTCGCTGACGAACGCCGCCTCGTCGATCAGTCGAGGATCGTCCGGCGGCGCGACGAATCCGGTCGACGGCTCCGTCTTCGACGGAGCAAGCGACACGCAAAGCAGAAACACGAGCCCGGCAAACATCCCGATCAGAAAGGCGGTTACCAGCATGCGGTCACCTCAGAGTTACCGACGGGCGCGCCCCGGAGACTATTCAGCGCTCCGAACGAAGCGACGGAAGTTTTGGGTGATCCGACCGGTCGTCCACCCACAGCGCTGTGACGTTATTTTTGCCTCGCTTGGAATCTAACAGCAAAAACGCCTGCTGCGGCGGCTCGTACGGCGCCTTGATAAAGTACGAGAAAGGCGACATGCCGATCAGCGATCCGTTGACGATGATGCGGTTAAAATCTCGAAACTGATGGAAATGTCCGCAGACGCGCAGATCCGCGCGGCGGACCGAATCCCACTGCGGGAGGGCCTTGAGCAGCGGGATGCCGATGCCTCCGACGCCTCCACCATACGACACGGCGTCACCGTGTGTGTAGGCTGTGTCGAAGTCGTACACGCGAACGTGCTGATGGATCGACTTCGACGTAACAAACCTGACGCGCTTATCTCCAGCGAAGTCGGCTTCGAGCACCCGCGAAAACAGGTATTCGAAATTGTTCTCGGGCCCCGTCGAGATGCGCTTCTGCTGCCCCACGCGCCCGTGGTTGCCGTAGCACGTCGGCACCACCAGCGTGTCTAGGTCAAGCGAGTCGAGCAGAAACTTGATGCCCGACACCAGTCGCGGTCGCAGCCAGAGACCGGCCTCGATCGGCGCCAGCTCGTTCGACTCGATCAGCTCGTCGTGGATGTGGCCGCTGATCAGATCTCCCAGCAGGCCCAGCACCATGTGCCGGATCACCATCCGCTTGGAGGCGCGATGGTGCTGGACCATGTCGTGTGCCGCCCGGAAGAAGCGGGCGACGCGTCTATCGGCGATCTCCAAGTTGTATTCGTTGCAGAAGTCGACCTTCTCGGCCGGCACCGGCTCCTCGACGTGCCAGTCTGATCCGATGACCAGCGCGGTGTTCTCGCGTAGCCCGCTCTTCTTCTCGGTACGCGGAATCACGACCTCCGGCGCGGACCTTCCGAGTGCGTCCATGTACCGGTTGCGTGCCTGCTCCTCGTGCAGGAGTTCGATCAGGCGACGGTTTTCGTCGCGCAAGCGCTGCGTGGCGCGCTTGGCGGCGTCGTCGCCGATCGGATCGATGGGACGCGTCTTGGTGGACGCGACGGTCGCCTTACCGACCGCGGCAGCCTCTCGCTCACCGCGATACCGGCCGCGGGGCTCCGGCCGTGGTCCTTTGCCAGCGCGGAATAACCGCCAGGCCTCTTTGTTCTGGGCGCGCACTTGCCGCGTGGTCAGCGCTTGCTTCGGCACGGTGTCCTTTCGTCGAGCGGGCGTCGCCGGACGCGCGGTGCTCGACATGGTTTTTTACAATGCGTATCGTCTGCGGTCAAGCGATACGCGCGCAGGTCACTTGGTTTTGGCCGATGCGTCGGCACACTCTTCGACGGAACGCGCGGGCTGGTAACCGGCCGCGATCTGCTGGGCGTTGAACTCCGCGCGCGCCTCGCTGGGCACGGCGCGCGCGGACTCAGCCAAGAACTTGCGACGGGCTTCTTCGTTCGCGAAGGCGGCCTCGGCCTGCAGGTATGTGCGCCAGACGCCTTTGCGTCGATCATGCTTGCTCTGCGCACACATGGTCTGCGCCTCCGCCGCGCGCTTGGACGCGATCGCCCTTTCGGCGGCCAGCGACCGCACGCGCTGGTCCTTCAGCCTGCTTAGCAGCTTCAGAACTCGCTCCAGCGCCTTCGGATCGTCGATCTGCATGGGCTCTTTGACTGCGGTGGCATCCGCTCGCTCCGCCGCGCTGCGCGCACGACGATCGCGCCGACGCCTCTCCAGCTCTCCCGTCAGCACCCGTGCTTGGTGATACATGGTGTCGCGCCGTCCCGCCAGCCGCTCGTGTTCGGTCCGGCACTCCGCCGCCTCGGCCGGCGAGATGTCTCCGCGGGCCCTGCCTTTTTCGAGGCGCACGATCAGCGTCTCGATGCGCCGAGAGTAGTCGACGACATACCGCAGGATCTCGTCGATGCGCTCGTCGATCTGCTCGTCGCTGAGCGCGAGATGCGCCGGCGCTGGTACGTCCAAAAAGGTCATGCGACTCCTCCTGTGGTTTCTTGGCCGGCGACGATCGCCGGCGAAAGGCTACCTGCCGATGGCCTTCTCTAGCCGGCGAGCCTCCTCGATCGTTTTGCGCTTGGCGACACGCGCCAAGGCACGCCGCACGACGCGGCTCGCCGGACGGCAGCACGGGCAGCGAACGCCGCCGATTCCGAAGATATGGTGTAGCGCCTTTTTGTACGGCTGTGTCATGTTTTCAGCATCCCGCGCTCGATGCAGTACGCGCGCACCTTCGCGGCCGATGCCTCGCTGAGACGATCGGACGCCGGTTGATACCTGCTGCCCAGCATAGCCCTAGTCGTCAGATCCCACATCGCGTAGCAGCACTCGTACATCGTGACAAGCACGTGACCGTCGGTGTAGATCAGCGCGTGCGTCTGCGGATATTCGCGTAGCCATGGATCATGATCGGTCTCCGCCTGCTCGATCTTGACCGGAAACTTGTAATCTTGGTGATCTCCGTGTCCGCACTCCAGCAGCATCGGCGGATTGGCGTGAATGCACCGCACCGGCAAACCGTTTGGACGCAGATCGACGTATCCCTCGGCACGAGCCCGCGCAACCTCGCAGTCCCACGAGCGGGTGCAGGACAGTCCGTAGAATATCTTTCCGCAGCACGAACATGTTTTGTCGCCCATCAAACTCACCGCCTCTTGCCCCTCGCGCGCCACGAGTGATCCGTATCCGTAGCATCAATCCGATGCAGGCTCGTTCGTGTCTGGTGTCATTTTGACGCGCAATAGGGACGCCGTGACGCGCCGCCAGACCATCCGGTCTCGCGAATGCGCACGCATCGTACTCTGCCCGATGCACTCCAGCGCGCTGCAGCGCGCCTGCTTCCGGCGCGCGGCCCGGTGCCACAGCAGCGCCATCTTGCGCGCGGCGGCCAGCTCGCCGGCAAGGCGATCGATGTCGGCGTGCGCCTCGTCTAGCTCGCGTCGCAACTCGGCGGGAAATCGCTCGTCAAGCCTTTGTACGGCACCGAACCGGCCCGAGACCAGCTCCAAAATGTCCACCTCGATCGTGAGGCTCTGGCGCGATGGGTACGTATCACGCATCGTCGCCCCATCGATTCTTAGAACGTACGCGTCGCCGCATGGGTGCGCATAGATCTCCACGGACTTCCCGTTATCAAGAATCGCCACCCACTCACGATTCGGCAACATGATATCCCCCGTAAGGGCAGTATTCCACGCAGGCCTCGATGCCGGCGTGATACAGCTGGCTCACCGTGTGCTCCGTGCCGTGTGTGCGGGACCATCGGGCTCCCAGCGCAACGACCCGCACATCGAATCCACTCTGCTTGGCCTTTGCCGCTGCGCGCGCCAGCTCCACGTTGCGCGGCAGCGGTCCCGGTGACGCCTCGCTCCAGCGCGAGACGCGACGGATGCCGGTGGCGCCGCTGCCAAGCACACACTCGACCCGGTCGCCGTTCGGCAGGTACTCCACCAGCTTCCTCTGACCACGGAAGCTGAACGCTAGAGTACCGGCCCATTCGTCTGGCGAGCCGGGGCAGCCGCCGGTCAGGATGACGCTGCCATCCGGGGTGGCGTCCAGCCACTCGCACAGCCTCAGATTGGCCCACGCGCGCGGCAGCGGCGACTTGCAGCGTGCTTGATCGAGCGCGCGAGACCCCGTGACCACCAACAGCGTTCTACTCATCATCCGCTCCATTGTCCAGTTTGTCCACCAGCATCACGGCTGTAGATTCAGCCAAGCGCTCGCTCCACCTGGCGTGCCAAGCCAACCTGGCGGGACTTTCGTCCTGCAGAATCCTCTTTAGTCCGCGCTGATTAAGCGGAATGCGCCTGACGTATGATGGGCCCTCGGCGATCGTGCGCCGCGCCACCTCGCCGCGCTGCTTGGCGCGATCGTATGCCAGGTCGGCCAGAGCGCGTCCGACTCGTTCCATCGCGGCGGCAGCTTTCTTTTTGCCGCAGCCACCGATCACGTGGCATGCGGCCTTGAGTGCAAAGTCGTTCGGAGGCAACGTGTTGGCGTCGATCCACTCGCGGGCCTGCGTATACCCCCACAGCGAGAACACCAGATCCGGATGACACTCGCGGACTACGCGCACGCGAATCATCAACGCCCACGTCACCTGGGCGTCGGATCCGTACAGCTGCGGCATGCCAGACGTCCACTCCTCCACCTGTTGCCGCACTACCTCGAACCACGGCGGCATATCGATCCACCCTCGGGCTGTGTCCATGTCGCTCGCAAAACGAGTAATCAGGCCGCCGGATCGCTCGAAGTACGTTCTCTTGCCGATGTTCCCCTTCGAGCTCTCCGTGTTCACCTCGAACACGCCATCAGCGTCGAGCAGGCGCGCGGGCGCGCCTCTTCCGGCCGGATCGAACCATGGCTTCATGAACACGCGGCCCATATCCATTGGCAGATACCCGTCGTATGCGATCGGCTGTGGCACGAGCCGCGCCACCCACTGCTCGTGGGTCTCGACGACGCACACGCTTGTCTCGCGCGGCGTAAAGCGTGGCAGACACACCCCAGGAGACGGCGTCCAGCCCAGCTCTTGGTCGTCCATAGATGTGCGACGTGACATGGGCGTAGATTATTCAGGTGGGTTCGATGCCCCCTACATCAAGAAGCACGCTGCGGCATACAACACCGAAATGCTGCCGAACACCACGCCGAACACCACCCCGCCAGCGAATACGTGCCCGGTAAGCAGCAGGGTCACGGCTGACCCCATGATCATGCATACGATCGATGCCGCATACATCATCGCTTCATCCTTGAGGACACGAACGCGTATGCACACACCATGATCACGCCGACTGCCGCTAGGACGGCGCCGGTGGCGTATCCGAGCCCGTATCCGTCGAAAAACGCAGCCACCTCACACCTCCTCGTCCAGCATCTCGCATACCTTGTCGACGTGTTCCGGCTGCAGCCCCAGAGCCCACTTCGTTTGCACCAACCGATGCCGCAGCTCACCCATGTCGCTGTCGTCGTCAAGGATGACAAACGATGAGATCGGCTCATGCCGCTCGTAGCCCGTGGCCGCGTAATCGGCAAGCCACGCCGCGATCTGATCTCCGCGGCATGAGCCGCCAGTCGGCGTATCACCGAGCACGCGTGCGGACTCCACGCCGCGCCCCACCAGCAACGACTCCATCACCAAGTGATGGGTAGTGAGCCTCCACGTAGAGGAGATCACCAGTTTGGCGCCGGTGCGCCTCAAGATGGTCTGCAACACGGCGCACGCGTCAGGGTCAATCATGTTGCGCAAAATGCGACCGTTGAAAATGCCGGGATTATCCTCCAGGTACTTGCCGCTGTTCAGCACTCCGTCCACGTCCAGGAAGATCACCTTCACGGATTCACGTCTTTGGCTTCGGAGCCGGGTCCTTCGTCTTCGGCGCCGGCACATACGCCCACGCCTCGTGGTTCACCTTGAACTTCGCCCGCTCCAGCGCTTTCACCCACCGAGCCTCTTGTGCATAGTCCATCGAATAACCTCGCCAGCTCATACAGAGCTGCCTCGGTCTGCGCCACCGCCATCGCGTACCGATGCTGCAGCACCGACAGCCAGAACAAACACGCCATCGCCACGACCCACATCACGATCCGGTAGGTCTCCCATCCGGTCGACAGGGCGCGGCCCAGCACCACGCCGCTCGCCGCCAGACCCAGCCGCAGTAATACGCCTTCCGACGTTGGGCTCATTCAGATATCCCTCCACTTTCGGTGTCGCACGACGTTACAGAACAACTCCCCCTGCTCCAGCGCATCCTCGACCGCCACGTGCGTATGCGGCGGCAGATCCTGTGTCCACGACCGCGGCATCGTCGAGCGGTCGACCATCCGCAGCGGCTTGCCGAGCACGCCGGCCGCGTACGACCTGAGGTCGATCGACCGGAAGCCGAACGGCGACCCGCCGGTCGCGTATCGCGTGAGATACCAGTGCACCCACATGAAGTCGAATCCGAGCGGCGCGGCCACGAACACCGGCGCGCCCGGCAGCGTGCCGAGCCACGCGACCAGCCGCTCCATCGCCACGGACGGCGGCACGACATCGACGCGCGAGCGCGCGTACGCGTCACCCTGCTTCGACCACCATCGCTCGGTCGTGGCGTCGGCGACCGCGCCAGGCGTGAGCTCCAGGTTGACCGAGAACGCGCCGACGTTCATCAGATCCTCGTCGTACGCCACGCAGCCGATACTGAGCAGCGAGTTGATCCCCGGCAGCGGGCCGTCGGTCTCGACGTCGACCGATACGTATATCTCGCGCGCGGCCATCAGCACTCCACCTTGTCGATGCTGTAAAACTTGGCTCCGACCCGCATCATCGCGAGCAGGCGGCGGTACACCTCGATCGTCGTCTCGATGTCGCACAGCGCCGAATGCGGACGATCGTAGTCGACGCCGAAGTACTCGGCCAGGCATACCAGGCTCGTGGCCGGCACCTCGCCCGCAACCTCCAACGGATCAGCCAACGCCTGCGTGTCGGTGGTGCGGTGGTATAGCTCCGGGATATCTATGCAGGCCATGCGCAGCCCGCCGAGCACCATCTCGCGATCGAAGGCGATGTTGTGCCCCGACAGGCGCACGCGGTCGTTCAGGCGGAACAGAATCTGATAAAACGCATCGTCGTATCGAGATGCGCTGCGCCACTTGGCGGCGGAGTATCCGTTGACCCGCAGCGCGTCTGCGTCTACCTCGTACAGGTCTTCGCGCAGCTCGATCTGCGACGCGTACGTGTCCAACACCTCGGACGCGTCGGGCGTCGTCAGCACCATCGCGATCTCGATGACGCCGTGTCTGGCTGGGTCGAGACCCGTGGTCTCCGTGTCGATCCAGAGCTTGTTCATGCCGTTCTTTCTGTTGGGTTCACGACTTCTGCCACTCGCGAGGCGCGCCCGACCCGCCGAAGTCGGCGGACGACCCGCTGGACGCGGCGCGCCGTATCCTGCCGTCGATCTCCGCGTCGAACGCCTCGATGGCGCTCTTGATGGCGCGCTCGCGAAGCACCTCGCGGAGCCTCTCTTGCCGCATCGGCCCCGTGAGATATTCGGCCGAGACGGTCGACCAGAGACGGTACTCGATGCGGCCGTCGTCGCGGGTCCGCGCGTGGATGATCACCGCCATGTAGGCCTCCTGCCGACTAGACGAACAGATGCAGCAGCCGACCGATACCGAGCATCAGCAACGGGAATACGATGCCGGTCCCTATCCAGTATCCAAGCACCTTGAATGCGTCGGGTGGCACCACAGTAGAGTCGTTGCGCGACCCAACATAAACATACGGAGGCACCACCAGGCTTGCGGTGAACGCGATTCCGATAGCCGATCCCAGGCTTAGTTCTCTTACGCCTAGGGGTCCGGAGATGAACCACCCCCAAGAGCACGCAAGCACGTATCCCTGTAGCACCGGGTAGACCACCGCCAGCGCCACCATCGCCAGCAGCCAGCACATTTTTCCGTACCACGTTCCAGGAAGGTTTGACATGCTGTTTCTCCTTGTCGCGTTAGACTAGCTGCCCAACGCACTCTCTTGATTCGTATCCACTCCGACGTCGCGCCGAGGACCGTTATTCATCCGCCTGCGCCAGATACCGATCGAGTAGCACGATCCGCTGCGTGCGATCAAAAAATGCCTCCACGCGGCCTCCGTGGAGCCGCATCAGCGCTTCGCCCGGGGTCTCGCGCATCGGCACGGCCGCGCTGATTGTTACTCTGGAATAGCTCAGGCATTGGTCGTCGGTGATACCACGCCGCGCCGCCTCTTGCTCGGCCGTAACCAGCCTCCTCCAAGCCCCATCTACCCATCCGATGTCCGTCGCCTGAGCGCTCGGATATTCAATATCGCTAGCGGTGACTGAAAATCCGACGGAATGCGAGTGAACATTCAACGCGTCATTGAACATTTTCGGCTTCACCAGCGAAGCATAGACGGATCTTGACCAAGCCACGGCTTCCTGCCGGCCGCATAGCGAGGCTCCTGGACATGTCTCCCGATGGCCGTACCGCAGGCCCGCGCGCCACAGGACGGTGCCGGCGGAGAGCGAATGCTCACGGACCAGCTCGAACACATCGAACAGACGAGATCCGTCGTGGTAGCGGATATCGATCGCGACCTGCAGCAGGTATTCGGACCGCACACGCACGAGGCACGCAACGCAGACGGCACGGTACCCCTCCGCCTCTTGGTCGGCGGTCAGACGCGAATCGTGCCACGTACCGCAGTCGGCGCAGCGCAACATGTGGTCATCCTGTCCGACCGGAGCGGGTGACAGCCACGCGCTACTCGTCTCGGTTCTGCAGCCACACCATGGCCACCAGCAATCCAATCATCACCACAGACAGAAGGCCGTTGCCGATTTCCGCAAAGTGTCGATCAACGAACGTCCAGAAATTCATGTGACCCTCCGTGTCGAGGCGTGAGTGGACACCAGTTCTTCCGCCTGGGTGCAGATGAAGACCGTGTCCACGTGCGGCGGCAGCGCCTCCGGGATATACAGCCTGGACCACGGCGAATACTTGCCAGTCTCGACCAGCATCGGACCTCCGACTTGTCCGATCGGACACGCGTCGATGGTCCATCTCGGATGCCGTGTCACTTGAAGCCACGAATCACTTGCCGTCCCCGGATGGCTCGTCAAGCACGGAGAACTTCCCGGTGATCCGGTCGCGGAACGCCTGCGACATATCGATTGATTCGAACGGGAACATGCCCGCCACGCGCAGCGAGCAGATCACTAGATCTGCCAGATACTTGCCGGTGGCCGCCCGGATAGAATCCGCGTGCGACGCGGTGAAGTCGGTGTGGTCGAACTCCTCGAACAGCTCCATGAGCTTGCCGGTGGCCTTGACGATATGCTTCAGCGCGTGTTCCGCGTCGCGCTGCGGCTCGCTGCACGCGAGAAACTCGCTGGAGTAATCGTGGACTCCCCACGGCAGGTTCTCTTGCAGCAGACGCAGCGCAGCCGCTGCGCTCAGGCACGTGTTCACTCGCTTGTCTGTCACCGCGATCTCTTCTTTGGTCATCCCGTGCGCCATGCGCGGCTCCTTCTGTTCTGATGATTCGCCAACAAAACAATCGAATTCACCGAACGCCATATACGCCTCCATGTAATCAAGTAGCCTGTACGCCCGTCACTGCTCATCTGCGAGCCAGCCGATCGACTCAATCACGCGTTTCGCGTTGAGATAGGCTGTCGCCTCGTCTCGCCGCAGGTCACAGAACACCGGGCGCCGACCGTCGCTCTCTTGGCTCCATTGATGTCCCATCGACTCGACCGCCGACACTAGACTGCGCAGCGCTGCACCGAGTCTCGTGGCCTCGTCTCGCCACGCGTCGACGTGCCCGCCGTAGCAGTCGGCAAGCGCGTCGAGTGTCTCTCGTGCGCTCGGCTGGCTGCGCTCGTCGCGCGCGCTCTCGTAAGCCCGCAGCGCGGCCTCGAACGCGTCGCGCTCTTCGCGCATCCTGCGACCAATGGTTTCGTCAGCCGGAACGCGCGGAGGAACGCTCGCGCACACCTCGTACGTCTCCAGCTCGACCCTGGCGACGCACCACGCGCGAAGCGCGTTGCGTACGCTCGATTCTCGGTCCGTCATGCTTATACGTCTCCGTCTCCGCTGGCAACCTTGGCTTCCATCTCGCGCAGCTCCGATTCCGTCTGTGTCAGCATGTGCATGACGCACTCCGCCGCGTCTCGTCTCATCCATTCGTCGTCCGTCGACGTGGCGCTGGTAAGACATTCGACGGTCGCGCGAAGGCTGGTAGCTCGGTTGCGCAGCTCACACAGACGGTCGTTCGACTCCTCGCGAGCCCTCAACTCCGCCAGACGAGCGATCACGCGCGCTCTGAATTCAGTGTTGTCTCCTGCCGACATCGGCACAACGCGGCAGATCTCGTACCTGCGATCTTCGTCGTAGTCCAAGGTGTCAGCCATGCATCTGACCGCGTGGTCGTAGTCCCAGCAGCCGACGCTGCTGGCTACGCCGTTGGACCCGTAGTACTGGTGTACGATATACCCGTATCGATCGTCATCGTCTGCCCTGTTCATTGTGAACCTCCTCGCGAGTCACCGCGCACAAGACGCCATCCGAACACAAACCGGAACGATCCGTCACGGCTCTGATCGGTTAAGATCCTTGGCGTGCAGGACTTTGAGCACAGCCAGATCCGACTCGGCCTTGACCAACACGGACGTCAGCGTCTCCACCGCGCTCCAGGTCGCGGCGGTACCCAGTACCGGAGACCCACCCGCGTCGCTCGTGAGCGCGTTGATGGCTCCTTTGAGATCTCTCACCCTGACGCCGAGTCGCGCCAGTTCGGCCATATCCGAATCAGCGGCACGCATCTTCTGGAGACGAGCGTGTACGCACTCTCGAAACGAATCCATCAGCTGGTCAGACGCCGCCTCCACCACCCCAAGCTCGTACGGCATACCGGCGTCGTCGTTGTCGAACATGTAATCCGCAACGCGGTCCACCGCGAGATCCCAGTCATCAAATCCATAGCTGATGCAGACGCGGCTTGCGCCGTGATACGAGTTCACGACGAACTTGATCGGATCTCCCATAGCCTCTCTCCTGTTTGGTCTACCGACCGGGTGCGAATCCGACAGCGGCGCCGTCGTCCGTGGCAGACGAAGCCGTAGCGCCGCGCGCTACCTTGTATACGGCGGCCAGCGTCGTTTCATTCACGAACACGTGCGTCGAATTCGGATCGATCGCGCGCAGCGCCGTCGTGGCCTCTTCCGCAGACAGCGGCCCGACGCTGATGCGCTGCGACAGGCGACCGTCGCGCAGCATGGCCGGCTCCATATCCAGCTTCTTGGCGTTGGTGGTCGCCACGATCCGCAGGTCGAGCAGCTCGCCGAGGATGCCGTCGGCCATGTTCAGCAGCGCCGAGATGCTGCTGATGTTGTCGGCCATGCGCCGCACCAGCGCCCCGTCGGCGTCTTCGAGCAGGATGACGATGGGGCAGTTGTCACGCCGGTAGAGCAGCGTCGTGATCAGGCTCGGGTGCCCCAGCTCGGTGAGCATGTCCGACGGCACCAGGACAAACTTTGCCTGCTCGACCGAAGCGGCCAACGCGCGCACCAGATAGCTCTTGCCGACACCAGCGGGCCCGTCGACGATGGTCAGTCGACCCCTCGGCGATGCGCACGACAGCTCTTCGGCGGCCCTCGCGTAGGCCGCGCGCACGTCGACCGAGTAGTTGGTTGGCACGAACGAGCCGCTGATTGTACCGAGGGGTACCAGCTGCAGCTCACCCTCGACCGTCGCCAGCACGTGGACGCGTCCGGAGGCCGGCTTGTTGGTAACCCACTTCGACGCCAGCTCGATCACCGCCTCGACGGCGTCGCGGTCGCTCGACACGGCGTCCACGTGCACCTTGCCTCCGCGGCTCCCGGTGATCTCGGCCGCTCCGTGGTCGCGCAGGAATTTTAGTGTCCACTCCTCCGTAACGCCGTCCGCGTCGTCGAAAAACAGGCGCCACCCACGGCTAGTCATCTGCGACGCGATGCAGTCCCTTGGTACCGCCTGGGAACCAGACGTGAAGCGGCGGTACACCGCCACTATCCCCGTATCTTTCTCGCCGGCGTAGTGCAGCATCGACGACACGTACCCCTGTATCAGGTTGGGGGATTCGCCGTGGCCCATGGACTGCGGCTGAATCGCGGGAAGGCGTGTCCAGTGAGAGTAGTACAAGGTGTTTCTCCTGTGGCAATGACGCCTACGCGTCAGACCGAGGCAGCCCTAGCGCATTCTCGACGTCATGCAGCGCGGCAAGCGCCTCATAGTACTTGATCAACACGACAGGTCGCACGAGTTCGGTGACCGAAGCCGACTGCAGCTTGCGGCCGTTGACCCTCGATCGCAGGGCTTTCAAAACCGCATCAAGCTTCTCACGGTCATTCATGTTGAACCCGGCGCGGCAGACGCGGCGCAGTCGCGCGACTCTGAATCAGCGACCGCGCCAGCGTCACGCGCCCGCGCCAGCTCCTCGTACAGCGCCACGGCCAGCTCGATCATATCGTATCCGCGGGTCGCGCGCATGACGGCTTCGTACGCGGCTTCTGCGCGCGCGCCCGTCTTGTTGAGCTTCTCCCATGCGGCATAGCACCGGTCCGACAGGTCTGCGTTGGCCAGCATCTGCTCCCAGTAACACGTCTCGGCCACGGCCTCTGGCATGGTTTTGTCTGCCAGTGCCAGCGGATGCGGCGAACGAATGCTGCTGACGGCGAGATCTTGACCGTCGATGGACCAGTAGCAGCGATAGATCGTGCCGGGCTTGTCGTCGCGCGACGGGGCCGGATGCGCGCACTCCTTGAGTGGTCTACGAAACAGGGCGGCCGAGACCTCGTGCATCTCATCCCATGCCGAATTCCGGTCTGCTTCGGCGCGAGCGCGCTCGTCCAAGGCCAGACGGACGCGGCGCAACATGGCTTCTGTGTCAGCATCTAGCACTTGGTTGCTCCTGCTCTCCGGGAGCGAGTTTTTTGCCGCTCACAAAACCGTCGCTGTTCTCGGTGATGTATACGCGGTCGCATCCGGCGAGCTCAGGAAACACAGCCACGTCTTCGGCCTGAACCCGGAAGAACGCCACCGCGTTGCCGCCCTCGTCCTCCATCTCGTCGTCGGCAAACCCCAATTGCAACTGCTCATAGTAGTACGGAACCCACGTCTCGGATCCTTGGAACTTACCCAGGGACATGACGGCCATATCGTACTTTGCTCGGCTCATGGTTTTTCATCTCCCGTCCGACGCCGTCGGCCTGCGCCGTCCATCCGAATACGTACCGCACCCTAGGCACTTCCATGCTAGTCCGCGCGCCTGTACCGCAAGCGCATCGCCGCCGCACCGACAACCTGCCATTTCGATCTTGACGCAGGCGTCCGAAGCCTGCGTCACGTCCATGGATATACGCTGCCGCTGCCCGGCTACGGGCCGCACTTCCCTATTCCTCCAGCCGCTCCAGTGGAGCCAAGGCGATGCTCACCAGATACAGTTCCTCGCGCAGGATGCGAACTGATCGATTGAGCTGATGCCCGGTCATCCAGCATCGATCATACAACTTGCCGCCGACGTCTTCGCGGCCGGTCACGGGCTTCGCGATGGCCTCGGCCCGCTCGATGATGTTGGTGGCCTCTTGGTTGTGGTCCGACCTCACATACATTTTGCCTGCCTTGGCCAGTTTCTCGCGCAGCTCCTCCCGCAGCGCGGGGATGACGATGTTGGCGATATCATCGAAGCTGATGTTCTCCGGCAGTTGCGCGTGAATCATGTACGCGCGGTCGTTGTCGTCGTACAGCCCCATCGGACCCTCCTTGGTTTGGTGCCCCGGTATCACTCTGACGTGCCGCGCAGCTGGTTATTCAGGTGTCGCTTGAACAGCTGAGCGGTATTCCGACCGATCGCCGCCCGCGCCGCCTTGCTGTCCACGATCTCTCCGCGCCCTTCTCGAAGCACGTCGTCGACCATCGCCGCGATCACATCGCGGGTCTGCTCGACGCCGACACCCGCCGGCATCTTGTCCAGGACGTGACGCAGCCGTTCCATGGTGACCCATTCGTCGGCGATGGCCACGGCGTCGTCCAGCACCGCTTGCTCGGCCGGATCTACGACCCGGCGCGGAGTCTTGGTCTCGCGCTCCTCGTCACGCTTGTGCTTCGCGATGAGGCGCTCTCCGCTTGGTGACGGCGCCTCCGTCAGCGGACGCAGCACTACCCCCTCACGCGGCTTGTCGCCGACGACGCCATTGCGCCTCGCCTGCTCCGACGGAGCATCACGCTCGGCGTCCAGCGACGACAGCAGGGTACTAACGCGTCGGTACCACACGAATTCAAGTCCAAGCAGCTCCGCGGTGTATGCGGCGCTCGGAACGGAAAGCCAGTCGCCGTCGAGCATCACGTCGAACGCGACAAAGCGCAGGTCGGGACCATACCGCCACGACTGGGCCTGCTGCTTGCCGCCGTATGCCTCGCCATAGACCGTCGCCGCACAGTTGGGCGCGATGCGGCGGAATGCCGCCGTCAGGCGCTCCTGATCGAACAGAGCCGCGAACCGGTCGTGCTTCTCGCCGCCGGCGTGGAACGTCAGCCGGCCATTTTTCCAGCTGACACGCGCCGACGTGCCGTGGATCTTTTCGAGCGCGTAGCACTCCTCGTGCAGAAGGATGGCCTGGTTCTTGTACAGGTTGTCAATGTGCAGGTATCCCATCATGTCACCTTTTTTCAGTCACCGCACCATGGACACGTATCCGCTTGGCATCGGCACGGAGCCGATTGCGGCTCCAGGTGGCAATGGTTCGGATGACTGCCGCCGCAGTTGCTGCAGTGTGCCAGCCCCGTACGCGCCTCCCTCAACAGGGCCTCTCCGGCTTGGGTGTATATCCGCGCTCGGTTACGGTACACGCAGGTAGATCCGAACGGACGACCATCCGCCTCTTCTCTGGCGGCGCGCTCTCGCTGCAGCTCGGCCAACATGAACCATTCCCGCGCGTGATCCTGTAGCGACTTGTCCATACCCAGTCTCCCTGCCAACGTCGCTTACGCAGGCACGCCGTACATCTCCGCGCACGCCGCACGGTACTTTTCGTCGGTGTGCTTCATCACCAGCTGCGCAAACGCGCGGCGGCACACGTCGGCCGCGATCTTGCTGTCGCGCCGAGATCCGTACAGCGGCTTAATGCAGTTCAGTGACACACCCCCCAGCCAGTTGCAGGCGAACACGTATCCATTGTACGACATGGTCGCTGTGACGCCGGACGCGTCCTCAAACACGCGAAGTCCGCTCACGCGGACCAGCGGGTTGATGGTATCGGCGATGCCACGGTTGCTGCTGTTGTTCATGACAGGTTGTACGGACAGCGAGCGAGAAGCTTCTGCCCCAGCGTCGTTTTTTTGTCTGCGCCGTGACAATCGCGGGTGACGATGTGGTCTATTGTGTGTTTTGGTGCTCAAACAGCGCCATGTACACACACGCCGTCATGATCATGCCCCCGACTAGGTCGCGTCGGTGTCTGCGGGGCGACACACACTCCGCAGTCTCGCAGTGACGCACCACCGGCACCCCGACGAACCACCCGAAGACTGCCGAGACCACGAAGACGCGCGCCAGCTCACCGAACGCGGTCCTCGTGCCCTCAGTCATGCTCGTATTCTTCGACCTCGAAGCCGAGGCGCGTGGCCGTCACGCGCACATGGTCGCCGAAAACGGAGCGCATGACCTCCTGGTCGCGAGACTCTTTCTCAAAACGCTTGAGACGGGCGCTCAGTGACCTGAATGCATCATTGTTCCGCAGCGAGTACAGCTCGTAGCTCTTCGGCTCATCGTCGTCGCCATCGCTGCCATATTTGGGGGCGACGGCGCCCGCAAGCTCGTACCTAAAGTCGAGCGCCATGAACACGCACGGATCCCCGTCGTTGAAGTACGGGGTGTACTGACTCCACCTGACCGCCAGCACCTCCGGACAACTCTGGAACATCTCCAGAAACACTGTCTTCAGCGCCTCCTTTCCCTCGCGCTCGATCTGCTGCTGCAGCTCGTTCTTCCGCTTGCGAATTTCGTCCAACGCACCCATTGCTCGCTCCTTGTCTAATCGACCAACGGAATCCGCTTGGTAACCCTGATCCTGGCACCCAGCACGTCCGACAGCGGTAGCCCGACCAGGCAGTCTTGCAGCGTCGGGATCGTGCCCAGGTCGTCCAGCACGTGCTGCTCGCCGAGGTCACGCACGCATACGACGCGACCGTCGCTGTTCGTGATCGTCGCGCCGAAGACCTGCGCGCACAGGTAGATGCCGAAGGCGTTGTGCAGCACGGCGCGGTGCCTCATGTCCGGCACGTAGGCCTTCGTCTGGTCGAACCATTCGTGGACCGCCAGGTAGTCTTCTGGCTTGCCACCGTGCTTGCGCACGCTGGCGAGCGCGTGGAGATACGGTTTCATGTGACACCACACTACTCGTCGAGTAGGTCCGGGTTGGGGTCTCGGACTTCAAGCGCGGCCCGCAGCGCCTCGATCAACTTTTCCAGGTCAGCGCGCGACAGCCTGCCGTCCGCAAAAATGATCGTCTCCGTGGCGTCGTAGCGCACACACACCGTGTCGTCGGTATTCGTGTAGCGCAGCATAGCTGCGCTACCGGCTCGGTGCGTGTCCGCCGCTGCGGATCATGCGCGCGACGGACTCGACGGCAAAGATCGTGCTAGCGGCATCGGGCGTTTTGGCTCGCATGCGCCTCGCCAGCTCGTCGCAGATGCAGGCGGCACGCTCTCTCTCGCCGAGAATCGCCATCCGTACGTCGTCCGCGATCCCGTTCGCGCTCATCGTATATCCTCCTCGGTCACCGAAGCCACATCCACATCTTCCCAGGACGCCACCAGATCGCGTACCGCGGCCTCCAGCGACTCAGATTCGTACATGCTGCGAGATACCTGCCCGTTGATCCGGATCGCCCAATCGAGCCCCAGATCACTGCCCGCCTCGACGAGGATCTTGCTTCCGTCGTAGGTCGTCGCGACGAACCTGCGCTTCAGCTCCCAGTCTTTGAACCTCACGGCGACCACACCTGTCCCATTACGACCGCAGAAAACCGAAAGCACGCGAGCGCGCCGGGCGTGTTGGTTGCGAAATACCAGCCGCGCGTCGAACGGTCGCGTCCCATCGCGTCGCCGGCCGGATAGACCACGGAGCCGTACGACCAGAGACCCATCGAGTTGTCGACGCCGATGGTGGCGCTCGACGCGTCTTTGACGTATGTCACCACGCTTGTGGTGGTACCGCACGGCGCCAGCGACGTGATCTGCACGTACTCGTTCAGGATGTAGTGCACGTATCCGTTGATCGCCTGGATCTGGACGCACACACCCTGGAACGGAGACGGAATGCCGGCCTCTCCGTACGGCGAGGCGTTGCACGGTCCGTCGACGGCGCGACCTGGCAGCTGGTGCAGCAGCACCGCGGCGAACGAAGGCGTCGTGGGGCCTGCGGGGCCCGACGACTGCGTCCCGAGGGTCGTGTCGGTGGCGTACTGCACCACGCTGCCCTGCGGGTCTCGCCACACGAGATCGAGGCGACCGTCGTGGTAGTATCCGTCGAAACCCGCAATCTGGCTGGGAGGCGTGGGGGGCGGGTCCGGTAGTTCTGCGTTGCACGCCACCGACAAACACAGCATCAGCCCAACGATCTTGCTTATCCGCGACATGGTCCAATCCTGCCCTTCTGGTTTTATCGGAACATACACTGCGTCGACGTCGACGGTACGAAGATTATTCATCGTCCAGCGGCATCACATCGATGATCTCGTCCGGCGTCCCGTCTAGCTCTCCGGACGTGACCCATTCACCTTCAGACGCTCCGCGCGCGCACTGCCAACACAGACCCATCACCCCGCGCTCCTGCGCCTTGGCACGCGCTTCCTCTTCGCTGTCGGCGACGACGTCCGTGTGCATGCTGATCGTCACGTGCGCCACGACGCGGTAGCGGCGGCCGGTCTTTTGTGGAGTTCTCATAACGCGTGCTTCCCTTCCACGGGATTGACCTCGACAATGTCAGCCGGCGATTGATCTGGCGAGCAAGCAAACGCCCACTGTGCATCGGCGTTTCCTGGTATGTATTGCCAAGTGCGATCCAATGACAGTCTGCGCGCCTCGTCTTCGTTGGTCGCCCAGACGTCGGTGTGCAGGCGAACAGAAATAATCGACACGACGCGGTAACAACGCAGCCTATCCGTTTCACTCATAGCGTTTCCTTTTTTTTGGCGCAGCGACGCGTAGCCCACACGTACACCGTTCGTCGCTGATGTCCGTAGATCCTGCGCCGCACCGCGGCGCATGAACACCGTACCTAACCAACGCCTCCCGCGCCGCGGCCAGCTGTTCGAGAGCGGCGTCGCGATCCGCCTCCGCCTGCACCACCCTCGACTCCAGGGCCACCACGCCGGCCAAGGTAGAAGCCGACTCGCCACCGCGGAAGAAGACGCTCAGCAAGTCGGTCTCGACCGCGCCTTCCCGATGAGCCTTGTTGACGTAGTGTGTCACGAGGCGACGCGTGTTACGAATCGCCTCCATGACCACGTCGCGCGTGACGGTGTCGGGCGAGTACCGGTGCGCGCCTTTGCCACATCCTCCGGAACACCAGACGAAGTGCAGCGCGTCCAGCTCACGGTTACGCTTCTCGGCAACCTCGCGCATGATCGTCAGCTGCCGCGCCTGCTCCTTGCACTTACGCTGCACCGCGACTAGCTCGCACAGGACGGCCGCGCGATCCGGGGCCGCGATCTTCAGCGCCTCAACGGCACGACCCTCGGCCGCCTCCGCGGCGATCACCCTGTCGACATAGCTGTGCATCCAAGCTGTGCCGGCACGATGCTGCCGCTCGCGCTCGTCACGCTCGTCAACCACGCGGGCATACTGAAGCTCGGCCCATTCCAGATGGGCGCGAATCGTCTCGGCCTCCTCGGCTACCGCAGCGGCCTTGCTCCGCTCCACCGCCAACTCACTGCGCAGCGCGTCGAGAGCCTCTAGCCCCTCGCGCATCGCGCGGCCAGCCGCGGCCTCGGCGCCCTGAGCGCGTAACTGCATGCGTACGAATCCGGCGCGCAAACGTCGGCATTCTTTAGACAGCCTGCGCCACAACTCGCGCGCGTTGTCGCGCTCAGCCACCGCCTGCTTCCTGTGACGGGAAAACAGGCCACCGATCACAGCTTTACCTCTTTGTCTGCGTCGAGAATACAAGTGCATACGTTACCGTCGCACTGGGTATCAGCCTGTACAGCCACGAGATCATCTCGTCGGCTTACAGCGCCAGATACGACGAACTCGCAACACTCTCCCCATAGCCTATCGGTATCTGAATCTACACCGCCGATGCCTTGGTCATATCGCACAAACGCTAAGATGTGCTCCCGTGACGGCCCGGTCACCAGCTTCGATTCGCGAGGAATGACTGCCCAGTAGCTGTCTCTGTCGTCTGCGAATGGATAATTCCTCCATCTTTCTTGGATAGCGAAGAAGTCGCTTAGGTCCTCTTCTGCGCCGAAGAACCGATCGGCCATGCGGTGGCCGACGGTCGATTGGCCGTGCTCGTTGGCGCCACACGTGCACGGCTCGTCACCGTGAGCCGACGGCCATGGACACGACGGATCATGCTTGGACGACATAATTGCTCCCTCTGTCTGTACCGACCTACCGCCTACGCGGCCTCTTCAGCGAGGCTTCATACGACTCTTTGTCTGGCGCGTCCAGCAGCAGCCTCTCGGTGCCGTTACGCAGCGCGTGGCCAGCCTCGCGGTGCTTCCACGTATACCACTTCGCCAGCTCATCCTCCTCGGCTTCCTTGCTCCAGACGCGCATGCCCATGCTCTCAGCCAGCACCGCCTGACTCAGCTCACGCGTCTCGGCGAAGACGCTGGCGCCGAGCGCGCCGCGGTCGTACTCGCGCATAGCGGCGCGAACGCAGTCCGCGTACTCGCCGCGCGCTAGCACGTTGCGTCCCGCCCAAAAGTACTCCGCGATCCAGTAGCCGCGATACTCGTTCCAGGAGACCGAAACGCTGTGGCCGTTGTAGTCGGCGTTCGAGGCCGCCGCGGCGTAGCGCGGCGATCCGGTCGCGATGGCGATCCGGTTGATCGCGGCGACCACGTCGTACGGACGCATAGGGGCGAACATGCGCGGCGGGTCGTTGGTCTTCATCTTGGTCATCTCCGTGGTGTGATCGACGCGCTAGGCAGCCAGTTCATTCACACGAACTCCAGCCAGCGTCTGAATCGCCGCCACGCGCGACGCACAGCCCAGCACCAGCACCTCGCCGCGCGCCGACCAGACCCACCAGTCGCCGCCCGCCGTGTCGACCAGCAGACGCTCGCAGCGGATGCGAGCGTAGGCGTGATGCATCTTGCTTTTGCAGCCTTGGCAGTAACCGCTGCAGCCGGTCGTTCGGCCGCCGCACCCAACACAGCTCCATGACTTGCTCATGGAGGGTTATACGGACGAGTATGACGGTTATTCTTTGCGCGGTTCGCTTTTGGTAACTATATGTAATTATTATACTTTTATGACAAGGCAACGCGGCTCGGAAGAACCAAGTGAGCCTCGCCGTGCCACTCTCCGTCGGACCTACATCCGGTATCTCTGTACGTGCCAAGCGGATCCATGATGGCGGGGTATCTGCCGAACAGCGGCGTGTACTTTGCGGCCCGCCACCTGAATCGCTGTGGAGGCTGCGAAGAGTTCTGCAGCGCAATGCTTTCGGCCGCCAGCACCGCTGAGGCCAAACACGACACGAGCACGCATAGTCCGACTGTGGCGGGACAGGCCTCTTCTGAGGCCGTGGTCGCCGGCTGCGAACACACGAACACCTGCCCGGTGTCTCGGCTGATGTACACGTCTCCCGGCACCGCTTGGGCCTCCGATGGCGGAGGCATGTCGGCTATCATGCCGGTCGCCACTCTGCCTGTATGAGAGGGCGCGGAGCCCAGTGCCGACTCTGTCCACATGAGCGGTCGCGAGAAAACACGCCGCGGATTATCGACCCATCCGTGCCTGTCCAACCGCGTGCAGATCGATTCCCAGGCCTCTCGCGGATCCATGGAGGCGTCCACACAGATCGTGCTCGTGTGTTCGCCATCGGCGTCGTACGTGCTTAAACAATTGCCCCAGGCATCGCAAAGCAACGCGCTTGCGCCCAGCTTCTCGATCCAGTGGTCCAACGGCCTGTCGGTGACGCAAGCCAACGCTTCCGCCGCGAGACTCCTGGCCACGGAAACACACCGTGTCTCTGGTTTGACTGTCACGTGGTCTGCTCCGTGTTTTATGGTCGCTCCATACGCTTTGAATCGTCGCGGATCATAATCACTTCGGCTTCGACCATATGTCGCAGATCCGCTGCCCGGCCTCTTCGACGGTCATGCCCAGGCTCGCCGGATGGCCATCCGGTGGTTCCGCGCCCATACCGCGCGGCTCGAACGGCGGGCGGACGTCGCTTCGGTCTGGACGCTGCCGCAAACGTATAGGATCATCCCCTCGTCTCGTATAGATGACCACGTCTGCCTCTTTTGGACTGATTGACTCGACGCTGGTGAGGCGCGCGACAACGACTAGGTAGCCGGCATCGGCCAGCTCACGCAACAGGGGCATGTCGAGTGTTCCCGGAACGTGCGGCGGACAGCCGATGGGCGTCTGCAGCACCTTAGAGCCGTCGTCGTCGATCGCGAGCAAACGTGGTTCGTTTTGTGCGATGAGCATCCGCAGCAGCTCCGTTTTCCCGGTCTCCGTCCCGCCTTGGATGACGACGAGGTCTCCGGGTTGAACGTACGCGCCCGCGATCATCAATCGGTACTGTCGCATCGTGTCTCCTTCGGATATGCAGTGGTCATTGACCCGGCGTGGCGCCGGCGCCTACGGAATGACGTCGAGTGCGTCCGTGCGCGTAGCGGCGTGCTCAGAGTTTCACTTCCTCGGCATATCGCGCGCCGCAGTCGCGGCAGTGGACGGCCAAGTGCTCGGGGCGTGCGGGCCACAGCCACGATGACGGACGAAAGCGTCGATATCGACGCAAGACGCGCCGGCTGAACAACATCTTGCTGAAGTCGTGGCAGTCCGCGCCGCACTTCGCGCATGAACCCGCTGGACCGCGAAACGGCAGCATCCGAAAGGTCTCGTGACCGGCCTCGCGCACCGCGAGGTCTCGATACGCAGTGAAGCTCATTGATTCACCCTCGTCACTGTCTCCGACGCGCGTGCTGCGACCGCGCCGGTCGCACGCCGAACCCATCTCGGTACCCGCGGTCTCCCCGCAGCGGCGTCGTGCACGTCGCCGCACTCTGGACACGGGGGCTGGCGGGGGAAAGGGCGCCAAGCGTACGCGTGGCCATCCGGTACGAACCGCAGATAGCGAGTGTGATACCAGCGCGTCACGTTGTCACCCCAACGCGACACGGAAGTAGCTCCGCGAGCGTGGGCGCATCCGGCGCGAGATCGCGCACGATCGCCAAGCAGTCGGCGCACGTCGGCTCGCAGGTCCGGTACCGCGGGCACACGACGCGCGGCTCGGAGTCGCCCCACGTCGTGCCCCACTGCCCCCACCCCGGCCGCCCGATCGTGCGCAGTAGCGCCCGCAGCGGCTCCGCCCTGATCACGGCGCGCCACGCGGTGGCACCGTCGCGCTCCCACGCCACCGCGAGCGAGAGCGGCAGGCGCTCGCCGCGGTACAGGTGCTCCTCGATCGCGTCGATCAGCTCGTGCGGGTCGCGCGTCACGGCATATCCGTCCCATCTGGAGTGCGGCCCCGCGGCGATCGTCGCCAGCGCGGCGCGGTAGCGCTCCTCGGCCGAGGGCGCGACCGCCCTCGCGCGGCACTCGTCGCACTCGGTGATCACGCCGCGCGCCGTCTCGATCGTCGGCGGCATGATCTCGGACCACGTGCACTCGTCGGGATCGATCGAGCACGTGGCCTCGCACGGCGCGTCTCTGTAGCACGTCGGGCAGCGGTGGGAGTGGTCGCCGGTCAGCTCGTCTGGCATAGTCACGTCGTCACCTCCAGTGCGGCGAGCGCAGCACGCGCGATCGCCGTCGGACACCAGGACTGGTGCGGGTCCGCGCCCTCGCCGAGCGTGCCGCACCAGCAGCACTCGCCGTCCGTCGTGGCCATGCCCGCGGCGATCGTCGCCAGCGCGGCGCGCATCCGGGCGTGCGCGTCCAGGAGCGCGGGCAGCGCGGTGCCCATAGCGGCAATCGCATTGGCGTCGGCGGGGCCGCGGTTGATGAGCGCCACCAGATCGCGCTCGCCGCGCACGACACCGTCGACCGTGCCCCACTGCACGCCGTCGACCAGCATAGACCCAACGGTCCACGGTCCGGGCGTAGCGGCGTCGCAGAGCGCCCGCAGCCGCGCGAGCTCGTCGTCACTCAGCACGTGGCACCTCCGTCGCGGCCAGCGCTGCTCTCAGCCGCGCCCTCTGCCATCTCGGCGCGCAGCTGCCTCACCTCGTCAAGCAACACTGGTAGAGCGGTGCGGGCCGCGGCTATGAACTCCGCGTCGCGGCGGTCTGTCTCGGCCACGGTCACTTCGCCGCGCCCAGTGTCTGCCGTCACGACCCAAGCTGGAGACGGGCCGCCGGCGCTCGCTGCCCACGGGCCGCCGACGCTCGCTGCCCACGGACCAGGCGTCGCTCCCTTGCAAAGCTTTTGCAGGCGCTTCATCTCGGAATCACTGATTGTCATGCTGCCCTCCATGCGGCACATGCCGCGGCAATCTCCATGCTAGTCGGCGGCACCGGAACCACGCTCCTGACGGCATCCGCCAGCATGCGCATCAGGTCGACGACCGATGCCGCGCCCAACGCAGCGGCGTCGGCGGCGTAAAAGGCGTAGGCGACGGCGCTGACGGCGCAGTCTGCGCTCCATGTGGCGTCGGCGGCATAACCGGCGGCGAGGACCGCGTAGGCGGCTGGAGTGACATACACGACGCTGGCCGCGTGGTGGGCCTCGGTGGCCGCGCTGAGACAGTCGTCCTTGGTCGACTCTCCGAGGCACCATGCCTCGGCCGCCTCGATGGCACGGATCGACCTGTGTTCGTCCGCTGGCACATGGACAAGCGATCGGCGCGCGCATGCGCACGCCGCGCGTACGGCCAGCATGCGATCCACGTACGCCAACACCCGAACCATGGCGCGTGCGTTGGAGTGCGTCCGCCATGCCTCTGCCGCGCCGTGGTCCCACTCGACAGCCATGAACAGCGGAAAGTCGCCAGCCCTTACGGACTCCGATACCCTGTCTAGCAGCAGATTACTGACCGCCACGAGACTCCCCCGTCGCAGCAAACGCCGCGACCGCGGCATCAAGCGCTTGGCCCGCGTCCCACGCTGCCTGCATCGCATCGGCGCACCCGCGCCGCTCGCACGGAGTCGGCGCGCCCTCCACGTCGTCGTACCCCGGCGGCTGGTGCCACCGCTCGATGTCGCAGCCGCGGATCACCTCGACCTCGCGGCGCTCGGCCTCGCGGTAACGCCGCGCTGCGTCGGCGATGGCCTCGGTATGGGCGAGGCGGGTGCGAGCTGAATCCGCTGTTGCCTCTGTGGCCAGCAGCTTGTCAAACAACTGATTGTACCTCGCAAACAGCCGCTCGTACTCCTTGAGCCACCCGTCCCGGCCGAGGCAGAGATCGGCGCGCCCGGCCTCGGCCGCGGCGAGCTTGGCCCGCAGCGCGCGGATCTCCGCGCAGAGCTGCGGCGCGTAGCCCGCCAGCGCGCCCGCGTAGTCGCCCTCGCCGTGCTCGATCAGGTACTCGACCGCCTCGATCTCCAGCTCCGTCACCTCGCGCCTCCGTCGATCATCATGGCTTTCAGCGCCGCTTCGGCTGCGGCCTGCTCGCGTGACGCGATCTCCAGCTCTCCAGGATCAGTATCGTACAGCATGGCTTTGACGTACAACCGCCGCGCCTCCAGGTGCCTCTGCACGGCACTCCACAGCGCATCGCGTGCAGCCTTGACCTCTGCGACTTGGGCACGCAGACGACGTATCTCCGCGATCATACGCAGGTCGTCGGTGATGTCGAGATATCCGTCTGTGTCGAGCGCGGTATCCTTCCACCGCGCAAGCTCTTCGTCGGTCGGCGGCTCGGTCGCACTCGCCACGATCTCTTCGTCGGTCATTTTTCCGCTCCTTCTCCGGCAAGCGCCGCCAACGCGGCCCTGGCCTCGGTACGCTCGCGTGCCGCCTGCTCTATTACGAAGTACGGAGACAACGAAAGCAAAACTTCGTCGTACGCGCGCTGGGACGCAAGGTACCGTCGCGCCGCCTCGCGGAGGGCGCCGAGCGCGCGGCGCGCGTCGACGACGCGAATCTGGTAGACGGTACACACGACGCATCGAGGTCCGTCTTCCAGCGGCGTAGCGTCGCATCGGTCGCATGGCACGTCGTGGTCCACACGCCCGCCAGAATCAGTGTTTTCGTCGGACATCGTCAGCCTCCGAGACGACCCCCCCCCCGCACCGGCCCTCGCCGCCGCTCGGC
>Ga0316630_10000003_pt1 | contig 82899 bp, 121 predicted proteins | sample OWC_May_M1_C1_D6_FD_207658 | JGI IMG/M metagenome (GOLD analysis project Ga0316630, IMG submission 207658) | Wetland soil microbial communities from Old Woman Creek delta, Ohio, United States - OWC_May_M1_C1_D6_A | ecosystem: Environmental > Terrestrial > Soil > Wetlands | place: USA: Ohio...
TAGGGCACTGAAGGTATGCCATGATCAGGGCATTATCGTCTATCGAGGTATCCGGCGGGAGTAGCCATGGCCATCACAGCCCAGAGTGGTACGGCGTCGAACTACATGACGCTCACACATCGAGGGGACCCCACCATGCCGAGCCGAGCACACACCGTAGCTGTCATCTTGGGTGTCCTCGCTATCGTCCTGGTGGTGGGATCTGCTATCGCTGGGATAGTAGATCTTCGACACCTGGCAGTCGCCATGGTCTCCAGTAGCGCCGTGGTAGCAGCCCTCGCTGGGATGATGGCCGCGTTGGACGTAGCCCGAACACACCGAAAGTAACCAAAAGAGTGAGCCCCCAGCCTTGACTCTGGGGGCTCATCACACCGGGAGCAACGACATGACCGCATCTCCTGTCTCACAGCGTAGCGCCATCGAAGGTACGGACGTACGCAACCCGCAGACCTTCGTGAATCCCGTGACCGGGAAACAGATCACCGTAGACGACCCGTACCATCCGGTACACGCGTTCGACAACGCCGATTCGAACACCCGTACCTACATTCACCCGCGCACGGGTGAGCGTTTCACCTCCGTGACCACCGCTCTCGGGATCGTCGAAAAGCCTGGTCTGGCGCCCTGGTACGCCAAGCTGGCGACCCTCGACGCCGTCAGCCACCTCGACCAGCTGACCACGGCGGCCCAGAGGGGAAACGCATCCTGCGGCGATCAGTGGTGTGGGGAGTGCCTCACCTGTCTGATCGCCAGTTTCCGAAAGGCCCCGGAGCGCGAGCGCGACGCGGCGGCCGATCGGGGGACCCGCTTCCATCACATCGCGGAAATCTATGCCCTCACCGGAAAGGTCGTCGGCCACGCCGACGACCTCAAACCCCACGTGGCCCACCTCCTGGATTTCGTGCGGGTCCACCAGGTCACCTTCCAGGCGGCCGAGATCACCGTCCTCCACCGGGTAGACGGATGGGGAGGCACTCTCGACGGCGTCATCACGTGCGGGTGGATGCCCCCGAAACACCGGGACCTGATCGGTGTTCCGCTGGTGGTGGACTACAAGACGTCGAATCGCATCTTCAAGCAGGCCGGATTGCAGCTGGCCGCGTACAACAACGCAGAGTGCGCGCTCCTCGACGATGGCAGCGAGCATCCGTTGCCGCCGTCGCACCCCGACGTCGCCCTGTCGCTTCAGATCAACGCGTCCGGGTGGTGGGTACGGCCCTGTCCGACCACCAAGCAGGCGTACGACAAGTTCCGCCGTGTACTGGAGATCTGGCGGGATCTGAACGAGCCAGACCTGGACCTGGTCGAGCGGGCCATGTACAAGCCCAGTGCGAAGACCACCACCACCACGACGGACGCGTGAGGAGACCCAAGATGCCGATCATCAACTTGCAGCGACGGTTACAGCGCGCCGGAGCGATTCGTCTGGGAAATCAACTCGTCAAGAAGGACAGTTCGGGACGTCCGGTACTGGACCACAAGGGGTATCCGGTCATGTACCCGAACAAACTCGACACGTTTCGGGTGACCTCCCCGCATCGCGAGATCGCCGATGCGGTCGCCGAGCGTTTCGGCGGACAGGTCCTGTCCTGGCGGGGGCCGAAAGGTCCCGAGTGGGAGGTCATCACCACGTGTACCGAATTACCTGTATTCGTACCTAAGCAGATTATTGATCCAAATTACGAGTTTTGGGGTAACAAGATCAAGGTTCGGTTCTGTGACGGAGCTGTCGAACGGATCCGGGGGGTGCCCTGCTTGTGTCAGCGGTGGGACAACCACAAACACCGGTACAACCGGGGACGCTGTCAGTTCTGTGGCCTCGATCAGAGGTGGAAGGGCGACCCCCACACCCACGAATTCGACCAGGGCGAATGCGTGATCTGCGGGTGTGGGCGACTGTGCAAGCCGACTACCCGCGTGAACGTCCTGATCCAGGGCATCCCCGGCCTCGGGGATTTCAAGATCGAATCGCACGGCTTCAATGCGGCTGTCGAGTTACCCACCCTCTCCGAAATGATCTCTACTGCCCCGATGCCCCTACCGGCCGTGCTGGGTATGCGATTTGAAGAGCGCAGCCACATGACCAAGCAGGGGGAGATAGCGACCCGGAAGTTCTACGTACCAGAACTGCGGTTCCCGTGGGCGACCCCAGAGTTGATGTTCGCCGATTCGAGGCAACTGGAACACGCGGCCCGTCGGTCCCTGCCATCCCCGGTGGTACTCCAGGCGATCGCCGCCACACCCGAATCCCTCGACCAGGCGGACGAGGCGGACGAGGCAGCGCAGTTGACCCGGGAGGACGTTCTACAGCTGATCATCACAGCTTCGAATGTCGATACGATCCGGGGATTGTGGACAGATGCCGGCAAGGCCGGTTGTCTCGATGGTCCGATGCGACGACTGCTAGCTGATCGAGCCAAGGAGCTGGTGCTCCTGGAGGATGAGGGAAAAGAGGCGAGTCCTTGCCCACGGGACGATGGGGACGATGTCCTCGACGCTGAGATCGTCGGGTAATGACACGATCGGGACGGGTCGGCCGACCCGTCCCGATCCCGGGAAAGACCCGGAGACGATGCCACGTCCCCGGGAACGACCAGACACGGAGCTGATCATGAAGGATCGTAACGAGTACGGAACCCTGCCGCGTATCCCGACCCCGGGAACGCTACGGCTGGAAATCGATGGCAGCCTGGACCAGCTCAGGCTGTATATGATCGACAATGGCGATTACGTGGTCCTCGCCGAAATCGGTCTCAGGGAAGTCGGATCTCCAGAGAAGATCGACTGGACCTGTCTGAACTGGGGTAAGAATGTTGCCACCGATTGTGGCTTCATGGCTCTCGGTCACTGCGAGATCACACCGATTCTGTACGTGCTGGAAGGTCCGGCCTCGACCCGTGATCGACTTGTGTTGCTCGATACCGGATCGGGCTATCTGCTCAGCGATCCGACCATCGATCCACCCCGAAAAATGGATCTTGGACCGAAGACTCTTGAGGACGCGGACATGGTTCAGGTCGCGGCTCAGCGAGCGAGGGATGAAGGATACAGGCCCATCGGGTACCGCCATACATTTCCGGGATGCTGGGTCCTGGCTGAGGCACTTCCCTTTCCGTCATCGGATTCCGATGTCGTGAAACTGCTCGCCCGAGACGAGTCCCGGTCGCGCAGTGGTATTGAGATGGCGGCCATCCTCGTGACCACCTTCGTTCTCGGAGCGTCGTTCGTAGCTACAGTCGGGGGAGTCTGGTGGGTGTCCTGGGCATCCGCTGTGGTGGCGTTGGTGTCCTTGCTCGTCATCAGATCGGGCCGGAGGACGTGGCACTCCTGGTCGTGTGAGATCTGTCAGGGCAATGGGCTGATGTTTACGGCAAGATTCCGATCCGCGCGGGAAGCGCGTAAGGCGAGGGAAGAGCATATGTGTATTTCTCACGGCCAGTCGTAGGCTGACAGGGGAGAGAGGAAGCCGCCCAGTCCGTCACGGACTGGGCGGCTTTTGTGTGTCACACATCACAAACTTCGGGGGGACGTAGATTTTGCCTACGGGTAGCCCATGGGTAGTATTTGTGATGTCAGAAACACACAGAGAGGTGTCAAAGTGATCAACACCACCGAAACCACCGCAGTGACCTACTACATCGCCAGGAGCGATGTAAACCAGGCCATCGAGCGAGTCGACAAGGCCAACAAGCGCGCAACCCGCATCGGCCAGCCCGGATACACCTGCCAGTTCACCGAGGCAGCCCCCCTGCCCGTCTACGACGAGGTGTTCGACGGCTCGATCGGCGGTTTCGTCAGCCGCAGAATCGAGCCCCTGTACTTCATCGAAATGGTCGACTTCACCATCATGGGCCTGGTACCCCGCCTCGGCGACTGGGAGGTCATCGCACTACTCGAAGACGACGAGCACGCCGGAGCCGTCTCCCGCCTCTTCCCCGGTGTGACCAACGTCGACCTGACATCTGTCAAGGCCGATTCGATGCAGTGCGACCACTGCCACACCAACCGCTCGCGGATCAAGACCTTTGTCTTGCGCGACAAGGACGACAATCTGATCAAGGTTGGGCGTAACTGCCTTGAGTTGTATACGGGAATCGAGGTCTCGGGAAACTTCGACGTCAGTGCGATGAAGCTGTCCGACGAGATGGACGAAATCGTCAGCCGCGCCATCGGTACCTGCGACCTGTCAGCCCCCGTTCAGGAGGTGCTCACCCTGGCAGTCGGAGCTGTCAAGCTTCACGGATGGAGGTCGACGGCAACCGCCCGAGACATGGGCAAAGCCAGCACCGGCGACTACGTACGCGGTGCGTACGGCCGCAGTTCGAAGAGTCGCCAGGCATACGACGATCTGACCGAGGCAGCCGACCCGGCGAAGGTCGCGGCCATCATCGACTACCTCGGCACCCTGGAGGGCGACGGCAGCGAGTACCTCAACAATTTGATCGCCTGTACCCGCGCTCCCTCCGGACTGGTCAGCTGGACGAACATTGGTCTGGTCGCCTCGGCGGTGGCCAGTTACGACCGGTTCATGGAGCGCCAGGCGCGCGAGGCCGTAGTGACCAAGTCCGAGTGGGTCGGAACGCCCGGTACCCGCGAGAGGTTCGAAGACGTCAAGATCCTCGACATCCGGCAGCTGGTAGGGGAGTGGTCGAACCCAGACCTCGTCAAGATGGTCACCACCACCGGTGCGGTACTCACCTGGTTCGCCAGCAAGGGCACCACCTGGAGTGTCGGAGACGTCGTTACGATCACTGTTCGAATCAAGGGCCACAGCATCTACCAGGGCTGCAAGGAGACTCAGGTGACGCACGTCAAGAAGATGTGATCTATCATCACGGTCGGGGTGTCGCCACCAGGGGGTGTGACACCCCGTTCTTTTTTGCCCCGCCCTGTCAGGACGCCGAGACCTCGACAGATGGTTGTCCCCTACCAGGTCAGCAGCACGTTGATTCTGTGGTCTGTCCGGCCAGCTGAGATCTGGATTCGCCTTGATGGGTTCGAGGTGGTTCGGGAGCGCTCCCAATCAATAGATGATATTCAATTAGTTATCGGAGTGGCAACATTCCGTAAGATCAGCGATCATTGATCACGGATCACCACAAGATCACAGGAGCGCACCATGACAACCACAACCCTCCACCGCACCGTCCGCCACCGTCGCGCCATTCAGATCAAACAGCACGTCCCATACGAACACCCCGACGTACCAGGCGTCTGCCACACCTGTCGCCTGCCCATCCTCACCACCACCGACGGCCGGTACACCAACGAACGACACGTGACCCTAGACCAGCTACTCAGCCAGATCGTCACCAGTCAGCATGACGTCATGGCACTAGCTGCCGGAGAACGCTACGGATAGACAAACTGGTCAGGGACGCCACGGTGTCGTGGCGTCCCTGACCAGCCGATACGAAAAATCCTGTCAGACGTCCCGTTCCAGCCGTCAGGCCGGTACGGGAAGCAGGGCCACGCCCTGGGCGTGGAGTTCCATTAGCGCCTGGGCGTACGCCACGCCAGAACCAACCCCGCCCAGAATGACCATGATGCCACCGTCGTGATACTCGGTCCGACTCATCAGATCGTGGACGCGGGACGCAACGCCCTGCCGGTACTCGGCGGGAGCTTGCAACATCCAGTTGGCATAGACGCGCTGTCCGTCGCCGCGCTCCCGCCAGTCGAGTAGGTACTCATCGGTGTACTGGGATAGGACGACGTCGTGACGTTCGATCATGGTCGTTCCTTCCGTTGCCGGTGATCGTACGAAAAATCCTGTCAGACGTCCCGTTCCAGCCGTCAGGCCGGTACGGGAAGCAGGGCCACGCCCTGGGCGTGGAGTTCCATTAGCGCCTGGGCGTACGCGTCGTCGAATCCGATTTCGGTAGGTACGCTCGACCAGAAGCCGATTTGGTGGCTGATTCGATACACGAGCGTGTGGACGCGGATCGCAATACCGTGTCGGTACTCGGCGGGGGCTTGCAGTAGCTGATCGGTATAGCCGATGCCGCGCTTGCGCTGACTGAGAAGGTACTCATCGGTGTACTCGGGTAGGACGTCGTGACGTTCGATCATGGTCGTTCCTTCCGTTGCCGGTGATCGAAGGCTAGAGATTGGCGACGTGAGCGAAGTGACGTCGCCACCGATACCAGCCATGTGGCGTTCTGACCAGGGCATATTCTCCCCTTCCATCATCAGATCTGAATATCACGTCGAGTATTCTTACCTGAATGTGCCCATCCGGAAGTCCAGAGGCGTACATCAGATCATCGACTCGCAGCTCCGCCGTCTGGACCACGGCGAAGCAACCGACCCCAGGTAGCGGAGTCAGCTCACCCAGAATCTCCGCCTGGTCTGGTTCGCGGACCGACCGAGTGTCGATCCTCCACCAGCCCTCCCATGGTCCGGCTGAGAGTAGGACGTAAGTCCTGGTAGGCGATGCGACCACGACATCACATATGCGGAACGTTTCAGGATCTACCAGGTGTTCCGGTGTCTTGGGCAGGTCAAACAGCTCCGTTACGAGATCATATCCAGGGACTAGACATGCAAGATCGAAATCATGTGGGGCGTGAAGTCCGAGCACCCCACGAATCACGGTCGGCGCGGGAAGACGGGTGTCGTACACCCGAGTCACGGTGTCAGATATCATACACACATTCTACTCCCCCCCGTCACACATCACCAACGGGGAAGGGTAGAATCATGAGCATGACCGCAGTAGCCCGCCTACTAGCCGAAACCACCGGACTCCGATACCGCATGCTCACCATGTGCGCACCATCCGCCATAGCATGCCCCCGCTGTGGCGCCGAACCCGGACACGAATGCATGTCCAACACCGGACACCGACCACTGTCCTACCACGCCCCACGGCGCAGACTCATAGCGGCAATGCAGGACGACGACGCACTAAAACTACTACTCGGCGTATACGAGAATCTCGCCATACAGATCTCCGGAGAATCCGTCTGGGCGATGCGGGCAGAGATCCTCCGTCAACTCCTCACCACCATAGAAGACGACAGATGAGCCAAAGAGGAATCGTGATCACCAAGCCACTAATCAACTCCCACTGGATCGACGCCAGAAAAACAGACGTCCCAGCAACCGCCCTGGACAAGGCAGCTGGCGACGGCCCATACCGCCGAATCGTCAAAGTAGTTGGATGCGCGAACGGACGCTCCGTCTGCGTGGACGGCATGTGGCAGGAACAACGCGAAGGAGAGTGGAAAACGCTGACCAAGCGAACCACGTATTGCGATATCAAATCGTTCTGGCGGAAATACCAAGAACTCGACGATAAGGAAAGCGCATGAGACGCCGCGACCCACAAGCCAACACCGGGTGCATCAACTGGCCCACCAACACATGCCAGAACACCGGAGAAGGCGGCATGTGGGCCTACGCCATCGTCGCACCAACCGAAGATTGGGAAGACAACTTCGTCCACTGCTACGGACCAACCACCACAATCAACCTACCCATGCCCGACGTCGTAACCAACGACTCCGGTGAAATCTACGAAAACCTCCCAGAACCAGACGACACCTACCCCCACGCCTGGTGCCACGTCGGAAAACCCGTCCTCGCCGCCATATGTCTAGGCACCTCCGGAGGCTCCTGGCACGACGAAAGGACAGGGGATTACTGGGCCTGTACCCAAGATGACCTGACCGACGCCGGACGCGCCCTGATCGACGGACTAAGCGCCCTATACGGCAACGTGACCGTACACATCACCACATACCTCGACACCTGAAGAAATTGACCATGTCCAACCCACTGCCCAGTACATATGACCGCTGGACAGGCGACCCCGACACCGACCGGGCCGAACTCATCGCCCAAGCCCGCCTAGCCGCACCCCACACCCCACCACCAAACCGACAAAGCGCCCTCCCCGGATCAGCCGACGTCGTAATCACCATCACCCTGATCGTGCTGCTGATCGGGATCGTCCTAGCCGCATCGTCCTAATCCGCGCACATTCCAGGAGGACAAGCCATGACCACGATCGCCCAAGCCATCACCGAAACCGCCGACCTCCCCAACCCGCAGGCCATCACCCCACTCGTCGCCGCGATCCTCACCCAGACCGCCAACGACAACGCCTACCGCACAAACGCCCTACTCGACGGATACCAGGCCGACCTCGACACCGCCAGGGCAACCATCGCCGCGATCCGCGACACCATCCGCGTCCTGTTCGCCGGCCCGTACATGCCCACCCCCAGCGCGGTAATCGCCTGCCTGTACCCAACGACGGAAGAAATCGACCACTACCGCACCAACTCTGGAGAGTGACCATGCGCGCCGTGAACGGCGACCCCGACTACAAGCCCGCCACAACTCCCGAAGAAATCCAGGAGCCCGCCAACGAATTCGGCTGCCTACCCCAAGAAGACCCCGCCCACGCCGGCTGGGACCTATCAATGGGCGCCCGTATCAACTACGGACGCGACCCCAACGGCCAGCTCTGTGTTGATCTGCACCTCGGCCCCGACTACGACGGCAGCGGCATCGTCCGCCGGGCAGTAACCCCCAACCAGCTCGTCCAACACGCCATGCACCTACTACAGGTCGTGCGTGGCGAAATCCTCCTCGACGGAACCCGGCCCGTGGCTATGGCCATGGCTCGCCACGATATCGACGAAGCGATCGAATACATCCAAATCGCTAAACGCCTCCTCAACCGCCAGCATTGAAAGGACCCCAACACCATGACCACCGAACCCGCCACCGACCAGCTCAACACGATCCTCAACGACCTCGCCACCATGCCCCGCGAGGAAGCCCGATCGAAGCTGTACCGCCAGCTGGATGGACTGCTGAACAACGGCCCGGCATCGGCTCTCATCACCCTCATGGTGGATGCGGTAATCGCACTGGCCGACGAACGCGGCTCGCACGCGTCGAAGGAGGCCGCCGGCAAGACTCCGGCCGACAAACCGTGTGATCCGATCGTGATCGTCGATTCGGCAACGCTCACGATCAGATGCGCCGAGACTTCGGGCATCATCGTGCAGACCGGCCCATCATGCCTATGGAGGTCCCTGGCCCGAGCGGTGGCCACACACCGCTGCGTGACGTCAGCACCGAAAGGGGACCTGGCAGCCGACAAGGCGTGGGCCGCGCTTGACGAGGTGCTCATGCCGATCGTGGCCAGCGAGCTGGCCAGGCAGGCCGTCGACCGGTGCGACACCTGTGGCGACACCGGCGAGATCTACGAGGAGGGGCAGCCCACCGGAGTACACGGGGGTTTCGCGCCCTGTCCGGACTGCCGCACCACGGGAGTGAACCGTGAGGAAGGGGAAGACTGATGGCGAGCGATCTTGAGCGTCAGGCGTACCACGGAGAAGTCGCGGCGGAGCGTGTGAAATTGCTTCGCGAGGTGGACGACTTGCTCAGATCCGCGCAGGATGCGCGGGATCAGGTCGCTACCGGTGGGACTCTTACCGTTTCGGAGGCGCGTCGGTTGGCAGCTGTTGCGGCTGAGGTGGTGTCGCTGACTGCGGTGGTTGTGGCGTTGGAGCGGGTGCGGTTCCTGGCGGATGGCGCTAGCTGACTGACAACCGATGCCAACGTCCTATGTCCCCCCGTTGGACAAAACCAACGGGGGGACGTAGACTTTTGGTATGACGGACACCACAGACCAACCAGGCGACCGGTCTCCCGAAGACATCGATACCGAACTCGCCGAACTGGATGCCACGCTCAGCCGCTGCTATCGCGAGATCGACCACCAGCTGGACCTAGCCCACCGCGCATTCGGGGACACCCCAATGCGCTACCCCCGGGGAGCCCGGTCGGCGGTCTGGCGCACAACTCCCGAACAGACCCGCGAACGCCTAGCCGTCCGCGCCCGGTCGGCAGATCCGACCACCGCCTGGTTGATCTACAACGAGGCAACGATTCTCGCCACCCTCACCAACCTGGACCAAACCGTCGTCACCACAACCGTCCGCATCACTTTGCTGGAAGACGAGTACGACCGGCGACAGTGGTCCCGATTCTTTCTGGTCACCTCCAGTGATGGACGGATCCATTCCTCCCGGAGCTGCTCTACCTGCCGACCCACCACGGAGTACGGATGGCTCCCGCGACTGTCCGGCCGTACCGAGGCTGAGGCCGTCAACGAGCACGGACCTCTGCTCTGCTCGGTGTGCTTCCCAACCGCACCGGTCGAGTGGACCCACAAACCGGAGCGCTCGCATTGCGCGGGGAGAACTCCGAAGGTCGACACGATCCGCTCTTGGGCCCGTGGCCTGTTCGCCGAGTGCCCTGTCTGCGGAAAGAGCATCGACGTCAAGGCGAATGGTGAGCTGAGGAAGCACCAGCCACCGAAGAGCGCCTAGCACTGACAGGAAGGAACCACATGGGATACACGAAGATCAAAAGCAAAATCGTGATAAGTGCCGCAGACGGCTGATACCAGGCTGATAGAGACGTCCTCGACCAGGACGGGAAGAGCCAACCAGCCCTTTCACCGACAGGGAGAAACCACATGGACGACACCAGGTACACGGACATCAAAACCGCAGAAGACGTCACCGACGAGGTCATGAAGATCGTGCTGGACGTAGTCGACGGCTGGTACCAGTTCGGTCGGATCGACTGGGAAGACGTCCTCGACCGGGTCGAGGGAAGCGAACTCGAAGACGGAAGCAGGATCGACTTCGGCGACGGACTGAACGAGGCCAGCACCGACACCAGCGGAGCTATCAAGAAGATCAAGGCCCTTGTCCGGAAGCACCGCCGCAGCCAGTGACCTAGCTCATAGCGCCTGCCCGTGGGGAAACACGGGCAGGCGCACCTACGACAGGAGTAGCACCATGCTGGACACCATGACCGTAACCGTTCCGGAGGGCACCTCTGGCAACGTCTCGATCTGCCGGATGGTCGCCGGACCACCCTCGCTGCGAGACATGATTCGAGACTCCGAACGCCTGGTACCTGAGGGATACCAGTTCACCGCCCTGTACCGACACGGTTATCTGTGGATGTCGGACACCCCAGCCGAACGTAGAGATCACTTTCCCGCGCTACGTAAGGCGCACGAACTGACCGCCCGACGCGTCCTGATCAACGGTCTCGGCCTGGGGATGGTAGTACAGGGCCTGCTACAGGTTGCCAGCGTCGAGCACATCGACGTCGTGGAGATTGATCCAGATGTGATCGCCCTGGTCGGTGACCACTACCGTCAGCAGGCGACAGCGGCCGGCAAGACCATTGAGATCCACCAGGACGACGCGTACACGATCCGCTGGCCACGTCAGACCACCTGGGATATCGCATGGTCGGACATCTGGATGGATGCGACCACCGACAACCTGCCAGAGATGACCCGTCTCAGCCGCCGGTACGGCAGACGAGTCGCCTGGCATGGGCACTGGTTGCGCGAGACATTGCGAACTATCCAGCGTGAAGAGCGGTTGCTTCAGCGGCAGCGAGCCGCGTTGGTCGGTAGATGGTAGAAATACCCCACGCCCCCCGTTGGACAAAACCAACGGGGGGACGTTACAATGGTGGTATGGCAGCCGCCATCGAAGATCACGCGATATCCATTCCCATCCCGAGACGGACCACCGTTTCATCCACTCAACAGAGGATCATCATGACCACGCCAGACCCCACCTCAGCACCAGATCTGTCGAAGCTAGTTGCAACGTTGGATGTGATGACACCGACGTGCGATATCGCATTCGTGACAGATTTCCTGGCGTACCACCTCGCCAGCAATCCGCCGGCCGAACCCGAAGGCCCATGGAAACCCGGAAGCGAACATGTTCGCTGGCCCTCTGTGGCCCGACTGATCGTCGAGCGGTTCGGCGACTTTGAGATCTACGCCAAGGCCGAAGAAAATGCATCCGTGATCGGATATAATGACCTGATTCGCGCGTCTCTACGTGAATGTCTGAAATGCTGTGAACAGATGACGATAGAGGCTAGTGCACTGCTACACGAGCTGACTCACAAGGTCTACGACGTCGAGTTCGCCGAGGGTTACCAGGGTGAGGACATGGAGCACATGCTGAAGCAAAACATCAGACACTTCAGGCGTGTCATCGCCCTGTTCGACCAGGCTGTCGCCTTCCACTGACCAAAAGTCCCACGTCCCCCCGTTGTGCGAAAGCCACGGGGGGACGTAGACTTTGGGTATGACGAACACACAGCAGACCACCGATGACCCGACCTATCAGGTCCGGCGCTTCGCGCACGTCCTTATCCGCACGATTGCCCACCACGGCGGCAAAGAAAAGGTGTTCGTCCAAGCAGATGGAACACTGCGGGTCGTGGCCCGTAGCGTCGCCGAGGCCAGCGTCATGATTCATCGCGCCGAGCACTACGGACAGGTGAAGCTGTCTGAGATTGCCGACGTCTACCAGGTGCGATTCTGGGGCACCGATCTGGTGGGTACCTATCCGACAGTGGCGACTCCGACTCGACCGGGCGTCGATGTCCGTACCGGAATGATCATCGATCAGTCCAGCCCTGAACTGGTCTCCCCCTGGCGATACACCTGTGGACACTGCGGACAGCAGCCCCTACATCACACGTCTACCTGCCCGAACAGGCGACACTGAACTCACCGAACGTCCCACGTCCCCCCGTTGTGCGAAAGCCACGGGGGGACGTAGACTTTGGGTATGACGAACACACAGCAGCCGACGACCACCCGTACCCGCCGCATCCGTCGTCCCGGTATCCCGATGACACAGATCAAGGTCACGTGCTCCGCACCTCGTATGGATCCACATTTTCCCGGAATTCGCGCCAGCAAGGGACGGGAGATCTGGGGCGCCGAATCTACTGATGGCATCTGGACCTATGAGCGCTCTGAAGAGCCAGGCACACCATGGGTAGTGACCCATCAGCCAACAGGTCACATCGAGTTCTTCGCCTCACTGCCGAAAGCTCGGCGCTGGACCTGTAGTGAGCACGCTATTTCTGACATTTGTCAGGTGCTGACCGCGCGACGACTGTATGAGACTGGAGAAGAATCCAGTGACAGTTTGGTCGCCCTGGTCGCGTTGACGGTCCTGGCAGCCTGACCAAAAGTCCCACGTCCCCCCGTTGTGCGAAAGCCACGGGGGGACGTAGACTTTGGGTATGGCAAATCGTAAGATCAAGATTCAGGTTGTCCTGGAGATCGAGGTCGACCCACGCACGTGGGCAAAGAACCGCGACCTACTCGACCCCACCGGCGGGTATCAGCTCTTCAGGATCTACGAAGACGTCAACAACGCCTTCCAGAACCTAGCGCTCGACTCCAACCTGGTCGAGGAGATGGAAGCGACCGTCAACGGCATTCGTCCCGATCCCTCGCTCCCTACCCTCCCACCAGCCCTCGTCCGCCAGGACGACGGTACCTATGTCCGCGTCGAGGACGGCTTGCGTAGTCCCGCAGCGATCTCCCAGACGATGACAGAGCGATTCAGCTACGCCTGCAACGACGGTGAGATCCTCGTGACCGAAGACGACGACGTGTTCCGACTCGACTACCAGGGCAACTACTTCCAGAAGCAGGGACCATGTGACTGCCACTTCGGCAGCTGCGATTGCGTACAGACAGGGCGAGAGGTCGTCAACCGGTACGACATCGAAGTCGGTGGCGACTACACGACGATGATCACCTGTCCGGACTGTACCGAACGCATGGAACAAAGTATCTGACCAGCTAATACGAAACGGCGCCACGCTTGGGGGACGTGGCGCCGTTTCGTATCGATCAACTATGGCAGTTGGACTATATCAGTCCATCCTGCCCAACGCGCTTACCTACGTCGGCTCCACGACCCGCCACACCGACTTGCCCTACACTCGCCGAGGAGTCGACCGGAACCGTAGACGAGACCAGCTCATCGCCACTCTTCAACAGCCCGAACGCCGCTACCAGCCCCCAGCACGCCCCACAAATTCCGATCACGACCAGGACGATCGTCACCCACGGCCAGATCTTCCACTCTCTGGATATCGCCTGTTTTCCTCGATATACGGTCATGCCGTAGATCGTATGATCGGTGGCACCGTACAAGGAGCTCCCTGACCATGGAAAAACCACAACCACCGATGTGGGCGAAGATCATCGCCTCGATCATCGCGGCAACGATCCTGATCTTGATTCTCGCGATCGTCATCGGAGGTCTCGTAAATCTCGTCGTCGCTGTCTGGACCTAGAAGAAGAGTCCCAACCAGTTGGTTGGGACTCTTCACAAAGACGAACTTCCAGCCGACTTCAGTCGTTGTCAGTCCAGGAGAACAGAAGCTCTTCCTCGACGGGCTCATCGTCCTTGTCGGGAGTACGGAGAAGAATGACTTCAGAGTCATCCTCAACATCCAGTCCCGAACTACGCAGTATGTCCAAAAAGTATGACTTGACCGAATTCTTCACACCTTCCATGATCTCCGTGAGCGTAAGACGGACCACCTGATGGTCTGTATCTTCCTTCAACCGATACATACTGGAAGAAATCTGCGCCATATTCATAGCATCCTGAGCGATACGCTTCACCCTCCTGAGCTCCACCCCCATGGCCCTCGGAGATACCAGACTGATCGGACGCCGATCGATCATGCTCAATCCCGCCGCAGCCAGTACCTGTGTCACCAGCTCTTCTGACAGTCCAGGATCGGTCAGGACAACTCCGATACTTCGGCTGCCCCGCTGGTGGATCAGCCGGTAGTCCGAGCGGTCGACCTCCGCATCGTCGAGAGCACTTCGCACCGTCCGGCTGATCCCCTCATCGAGAAGACGGAAGAGCTGAGCGTCCGATACCCCCAACACCCTGGCCGCGCGAGTCATCCGACCACGCTGCTTACCAACCAGCCTACGTAACGCTGCGTTCCGGGCTGCCATGAGTTTCATTTCTTCCTCGCGCCACGTCTCACGGGCAGTGCGTAATGCTGTATCGGCCGCACGGTAGATCTCGATCTCTAATTCAGATATCTCAATCGTGGTCATGATCTTCTCCTCATGTCGTATCCCACCATCCTACGTTGCGACGTAACCAAACACAACGGGGGGGAGTCGACAAGAGGGGGGTGCCACCACGAACACCGAACCAACGACAAGAGGGTCTACCAGACGGTAGACCCTCTTACCCCCCAGGAGGACACCACAGCACCCTATGCACCGGTATCCCGCGCTCAAAGCGTCAACGAACATCAATCACAGACCGACATCCGTCCCATCACGCATCATCACCTACCAACAGAGCCCAGACCAGTAACCAGCCAGCCAAAGGAAACCAGCCAACCAGACACCCAAGATCAACGCACGGACATGATCACATCCACCATACAATGATCTTCACAGAAACCGGGGAGGTAGTCATGGGAATACAACGGCTTGACCTCGCCACCGACCGAGACCCCTGGGACCGCCAACCAAACGAATCAGCCAAACAGTACGGACGATTCACGTGCTACCGAGATCTCGGCCGGATACGCACCCTAACCCAGGTACACAAGATCCTGACAGCCAGCGGAGACACACTCAAATACGGCACACTACGACAAACCGCCTACGAGTTCAGGTGGACCACCCGCGTCGAAACCTGGGACATCTCCCAAGACCAGGCCGATCGCGAGCAGCTCATCGCCGAACGCCGCGACATGATCAAACGGCACCGATCCGTCGCCAGCGCACTCCTCACAAAAGCCATACAAGCACTACAAATCATCCCAGTAGCCGAAATGGAACCCGCAGACGTCGCCCGATACGTCAAGCTCGCCACCGATATCGAGCGCATCGCCATCGGCGAACCACAACGCAGCATCGCCCTCACCGGCCCAACCGGCGGCCCCATCCAAACCGAAGATCTCACCAATCTGACCGCAGAGGAACGCCGCTCACGTCTTGCAGAGATCGTGTCCGAGCTGTCCCGGAGAGCTGGAATCGGTGAGGCAGACGAGGACGAATGATCACATCCATGCCATGATCGGATCACCAGACAGAGGGGGACCACCATGTCACACGACCAGCAACCACCAGCAACCCCCATACCAGCATCCACCGGACAAACCATCGGACACCTCGCCGCTAGCTTCGCCGCTACCGTGATTGTGATGCTGGTGCAATTCGGGGTACCGATCAGCCCCGAGCAGCAAGCCGCCATCCTGTCAGTGATCGTGACCGGATGGGCGTTCGGCTCAGCGATATACGCGTTTTGGCACCGTTCCCGAACCAACACCATCGCCATCGCCGCTCACCAGCAACAGGTCACAGCACCGACCCTGCCAGCGGCCGAACCACGCTGACCCAACCACCCGAGAGAGGCACAGATGGGAGACCTTCCACTCGCCGACGGCACCCACAGAGACGGCACCCACAGAATCCGCATGTTCCCGCTCGACGAAATCCCCCCGGCTGATCACAACCCGAAACTTCACGACATCATCCACCTACGCCAACTCATCAGCCGTTTCGGATACACCACACCTGGACTGCTCGACGACCGTACCGGGAGACTGATCGTGGGCCACGGCCGCCGTGAAGCACTCCTCGCGATGCGAGCCGACGGCGAAACCCCACCCCGGGGAATCGGGATAACCGACGAAAACCAGTGGCTAGTACCCGTGATCACCGGATGGTCATCGACGAGCGACGCCGAAGCCGCCGCCTACCTGGTCGGCGACAACCAGGCCACCATCAACGGCGGATGGAACAACGAAGAACTTCAACACCTTATCGACGAGATCGAAAAGGTAGATCCCACCCTCGTTGAGATGACCGGCGTCGACCTCGACGCCCTGAACGACCTGATCAAAGCGAACGAGCCCCCGGACCTAGACGACCTCGCCGCGAAACTGGGAGATCCTCAGGAGTCCGACACGTGGCCATCAGCCCGGATAACCGCCCCACCCCACGTCATCGCCGCGTGGCGTGACCAGGTCTCCCAGTACGCCGACGACGATCACCCCGAGGCATCCGCGCTCGCCGCGCTCCTGGAAGTCGACCTCTGCTTATGATAGAGATCGTTTCCTACCCGATCGACGTCCTGACCTCGTATCACTACTTCCGCACGGATGCCGAACGCATGGCCAATCTCCACGACCAGGGCATCATGCGGTTCGTCGCCGACTCTGGCGCGTTCTCCGCCCACCAGCTCGGCGCGACCATCAAACTCGCCGATTACGCGGCGTGGTGCCACCAACTCCGCAGCCGTCTGCACTGGTGCGCGGCCCTCGACGTCATCGGCGACCCACAAGCCTCCTGGACCAACTGGACAACTCTCCAAGATCGCCATCACCTACAGACCGTACCAACCCTGCACGCCGGTACCGACCCGAAATGGCTCGACGCATACGCCCGACAAGGCGTCGACCTCATCGGCCTCGGAGGAATGGCAGGTCTCGGCCAGGCCCCCCGCGCATACCGATGGGCGGTCCACACGATTCGACACGCTAGGGATCACTGGCCCCAGATGCGATTTCACTTCTGGGGAGTGACCGGCTGGCAGTTCCTGGAAACCCTACCGGCCTGGTCAGCGGACTCATCCGGTTTCCTCGGTAACGCCCGTAGGTGGGGAATAATAAGGATCTTCAATCCAAAAACTGGAAAAGTCGTGCTCGCTAGTCTGCGCCGCGACGCCGGAAACACCCTCTACAAGATCGCCCCCCTGCTCCGGGAGACCTACGGAATCGACCCGGCAACCATCCAGACATCCGGTGAGACGAACCGCGCCACGATCATGCGCCTAGCCATCGGCTCATCCCAGCGCTACGCCACCTGGCTACAACAACGCCACCAGGTGACAGCACCTGCCAGCTACCACGGCGAGGCGACCACCGGACCACGCATCTACGTCGTCTCGGGGAAGATCGGAGACCTGGAAGCGGCGGTCCACGAATGAAACCGTTTTACCCCATTGACGCGCTGATCAGCCATCACTATTTCCGCGAACCCCGCCAGGTCGCCGAGGTCATGCAGCTCCAACAGGCCGGCATCACCCGCTTCATCGGAGACTCCGGAGCGTTCTCCGCCCTGTCCCTCGGCGCGACAGTCGACCTACCAACCTACGCGACCTGGTGCCGTACCTGGTGGAACCGGTTCTGTTGGTGCGCGTCTCTCGACGTCATCGGCGACCCTCGCGGTTCCTGGGAGAACTGGCACACCCTCCGCGACAAGTACGACCTACTTACCGTCCCAACGCTGCACGCTGGGTGCGGAACGGAATGGTTGGACGCGTACGCCCACGAGGGCGTTGACCTCATCGGTCTCGGAGGAATGGCCAGCAAGGTCCAGGCTCCCCGCGCGTTTCGGTGGGTACTGGAGATGATCCGCCATGCTAGGGATCACTGGCCTGTGGTGCGGTTCCACCTCTGGGGAGTGATCGGACATAACTTCCTGGAAACCTTTCCCGTCTGGTCAGCGGACTCCTCTGGCCTGCTGATCAAGGCCGCGAAGTTTGGGGATCTACGGCTGTTCGACCCAGCACTGGGTGCCAACCGCACCGTGCCGTTACGAGGTAACGCTGTGTACAAGATCGGAAGACTTTTACGGAAAACCTACGGCGTCGACCCTGCGATGATCGAGCGCTCGCACAGCGGTAACCGTGATCTGCTGATGCGTCTCCAGATCACCTCGGCGCAGTACTACGCGGACTTTCTCCAACGCCGCCACCAGGTCACCCCACCGGTGATGTTCCGAGACGGGGCAGCCGCCCGGTTGCGTGGTCCCAGACTGCACATCGTCGATACCAACTTCGACCAGCTCAAACCGATGCTCAACGAGCGGTAGCCGGATCCCAGACAGTGATGGTCTGGGATCCGGCTACCGACCGGCTAGGAAATATCAGAAAGTATCGAGTTGCTCGTCTCCCCTGACACCTTGCGGATGATCAGGGCACCCACACGACGCGTAGGAATTAATAATGATGTCGGCGTAGACGACGAACCGCGTCGCGTCGATGACCTCCTTAGCCGTCTGTAGCGTCACCCAGTTCGGCCGGTTACGGAGCCTGCCGAGATTAGCCAATGCCCGCTCATGGTTGGTGATCGCTCCCCGCAGCCGAGCGACGATCTGAGTGTCGCGCACACGATCGGACAACGCGTCGACAATGTCCTGACTCTTCGCGTAGAACCTCGCCGTCTTGGCTGCACTGCGCTCATCTGGCGGACGCATCTCATAGCAGATCTCAGCCTCGACGGTGGTGTACAGGTCGTCGATCAGCTCGCCGATGGGACGATCGGACAGCGACATGGTGATCACCTTTCTGTGTGGTCGAACTGACCATCACAGTTTACGGTCCCCCGAAATATTTCGCAACGGGTATGGGTAGTATGAGGTATGGCACAACATCGACCATCACGCTTCACCCTCCCCGCATTTCCCCCACCAGCCCCATCGTCGACCCGCGCACCACGACGCCGAATCGAAGCAGGCTTCCAAGCAGCGGTCATCGACCTCATCACCTATCGGCAGCTGTGGTGCTTCCACCTGACAGACTCCCGTACCGCCCCGGCGGGCTGGCTGGACCTGACGATCCTCGGCCAGGGCGGTATCCTGTTCCGCGAACTCAAGACCGCGACCGGACGCCTGTCCAAGGCGCAGAAACATGTCATCGGACTGCTAGAAGCCGCCGGACGAGACGTCAAGGTCTGGCGGCCCGTAGACCTCCAGTCAGGGCTGATCGTCCGGGAACTCGACACGATCCGTCGACCACGTCCCCGACTCCAACCCGAGGACGTCGCCTGGCTAGTGCGCGAGCTACGCGGCTACGACCAGGCACGTCCAACCGGAGACCAGGTTTGGTCCCACTGGCGGAACCTGCTAGAGATCATGCTCAAAGTTGACGTCGGAACTCTCGACACCACCACGAACCACTAGGAGAAACAGATGTTGGTGACTATTCAGGTCGAGTCTGACTCGACCGTACTGGAGATCCGTCAGGAGAATTTGCTACCACATATGACATCACAGAAGACATTCGACGCAAACCTGGTTTCCGCCGTAGTGACGATGGGCGAGTGCGCTGGTCGGATGATCGCCGCTCTGGTAGCTGGGGGTGAAACGCCGATAGACGTCATGATCGAAGAGTTTCAGAAGAAAGTCATTCGATCGGCGCGGAGCAGCATCTCTGATACGGCGCACGTCTGTGATGGGACTGGGTGCCGCTGAGGGTTCCTCAGGTTTCGTATTTACCGTGACCCCGAACAGTGTGTTCGGGGTCACATTTTTCGGGAGGGAGTGACAGAACACTCCGGGGGGACGTAGACTTGTGGCATGACGACAATGACCCTCAAGACCGAAAACGCCCAGATCATCGTGGAAGTCATCAGCTACATGTCCTCCAGGACGGTCCTCCGTGGGGTTACGGAAATCAACACCCTGCTCGATGACGCCATCACCTACGTCACCAACAGGCACCGCTACAACCACCGCTACAACCACAACTGCGCCGACTCCAAAGGGTGCCAGTTTGGCAATCCGGAGCACATCGACCGTCTGCTCTCCGAAGCCAAGTACTACATCGTGAACTTCGTTCGTGTTTACGCCACTCCCACCTCCAAAGAACTTCGGGAACTGGCGGATCTGATCGAGGCAGCTAGCAATCTCTACCTCGGCATCCTCGCCGCGCGCGACGAGGGCATGCTTGCCATCCCCGAGGACGCCGAGGTAGAGATCAAGTTCGGACATGCGAGCGGCTCCGACATCACGATCGTCGTATCCGCGATCGACCCGGGTGGTCTCCCCATCCTGGACCAGGTCCACACCGTGATCGGTGAAATCCTCGCCGACTCGACCTGGTGCGATTACACCCACGCCACCATCGCTGGTTCTCTGATCGCCCAGTAGTCAGCCACCACCCAAATATCCCACGTCCCCCCGTAGCGTCTATGCTATGGGGGGACGTATACTTGTGGGAGTACCGCACATCAAACCGGAGGACCCCATGACCAGAGCGAACTACCAAACCGGAGCGCTCCGCGCACTCAAATACCTGGCAGACAGTTCCATGAGCAACAACGTTCCGCTACGAACCAAAATCGAACACGTGATCGAATACTACGAACTGGTCGAGCTGAAAGACTTCGCCGACGCGATCGACTACGCGATGCACTACCTCGCCATAGCAGCGAGGCAGGTCCCCACCGCGTTCGTACCGTCGATGACCTCCGTCGCCGACCTCATCGAAGTCGACCGCACCTACACCATCGGATCAATCTGTCGACAGGCGATAGAGCTCATGACCTGCGACATGCCCCCCAGCATCCTCGATCACCAGCTGGCAGCGCAGGCTCTCCGAGGAATCGCCCACACCATCACCACGACACCCGGGGATACGATTCTGAATCTTCTCAACTCGGCCACGTTCGGCGCTCTGATCCGGAAAGAGCTTAAGCAACCCGGCTACCACGACGCCGACCACCCGAACTGCATCCGTAGAGCCATCTGCGCCAGACTCACCAAGGCCGCAGACCAGGAAGTCAACCTGGAGAACTTCCCCCTGGACGTCGTCCCACTGACTAGCCTGGTTGGTCTGTTCAACCGGGCAGCGAACATGGTCGATCCGATCTGGCCGTAACGGTCCAGAACCCAGACGAGGTAGACGACCTCATAGACGATGCCCTTGGCATCTGACCAATCCACCTGGCCCGATGGACAACCACCGGGCCGCAACCACGAAAGGACAACCGTGAGCAAAATCTACTTCCACACCCTGACCCACACGGTAGAACTCATGGGCTCCGAACGCGGCTGGCTCCGCGCTGTGGCCGCGAACACCGCTCGACCCTGGTGGGGCCTGGACGGATCAATACCAACAAGCGAATGGACCTCACACCGGGCATTCGACATCATCGACATGATTACCCCCGGGACGTGTGGCCAATACGTCATCGACGTCGCCAGATCCGTCCGGAACGGCCGATACGACGACGCCACGATCAAGACCCTCATCGACGTCCTCGCCACCTGCCTTCGCGTCAACGACGTCCCATTCCGCGTCGGCGACCACGTCGTGTCGTCGGCGAACGTCGAACTCAACACCGCGCTCGCCACCGGCAACGACCTCGTGTGCCTTGCCGCGAAGATCCACGGATGGTGTGAGATCCACCCCTGGTTCGAGGAGACCGACCGAGCGTGGTGCGCTGACATCATCGAACGCGCCCTCACGGCCGGCGTGTACCGCTCCGGTCTGTGGTACACCGGCCACTGCGGGCAACGCACCTGGTGCGAGCAGGGATGGACGGATGTCGTCGCCCTTCTCCGTGACACCACCACACACCCCGGACCGGTAGTCCTGTCCTACTCGATTTGCGACGGATTTCCGAATCCCGACGTAGCCCTCACCATGCCGACCTGGCCGAACGGAATCCCCAAGGACTGGAATGCATTGACCACGGTCCAGCAAGAAGAACGCCGTACGGCGATCACGGCCTGGTACAACCTCCCCGAATCCCAACAGTGGGAGACCGCCATGGACGGTATCCGCCGTGACCAGTCATGGGCGAACATCGGACCGACGAACCTCACGACCACCACGTTTGGTCCGCCCATCACCCTGTTCGACCTGTTTCATACGGACAGAGTCGACCGAGTTCACGCGGCGTACGCCTCTGCCGTAGTAGACGGAAAAGCCGAAGATACGGCACGGAATGACCCGAGGAGAACAGGCGACAGATGACCAGCATGATCTTCAAGGTTGATCCGGAATCCGACGCCGACCGATACATGATCTAGTCCACCGTGAACGACATGCCGAGCCTGGTCGGTTTGTCAAACCGGGCAGCGAACATGGTCGACCCGATCTGGTCGTAACAGTCCAGAACCCAAACGAGGGACGCCCCGAAAACATCCGGGGCGTCCCTCGTCGTTCGACCACCCGCTACCCACCCAGCATAGCCGCGAACGCAGCCTGATGACGCACCTCATCACCCCGGATCTCGACGAACAGCTCAGCTTCCGCCACATCACCAACAGCCGTCGCCTCACCCGCCCACGTCGCATACGAGGCGACCGCACCATCCTCAGCCGCGAGCGCCGACGTGAGATTCTCCGTGGTGTCGACCGAGACCAGGCCAGCAAGACTGGCCAGCTCAGCGAAGTGCTCGTACAACTCGATCTCCGACAGACGCAGGAAGAACGCCCCAACGGTCGTGTTACCGCGCTGATAGGCAGCTTGCGAGAACATCAGGTACCGCGCCGACGCGAACGCCTCACCACGCATCGCCGCCCACAGATTCGTCAGGGTCCGTCCCGTTGACTGCGTCGGTCCGGCAACGATCGCAACCGGACTGACCGTGGGCAGTACTGGCCACCTACCGCCGACTCTCACGACGTGTCGGACCCGCGTCAGCGTCCTCTGGTGCGAGCACTCGTCTCTGGCCAACTCCGCGAACAACTCCTCAGCCACCACGTCTCCGTCAACGCCAGCCTGAGCAGAGAACCCCGGATAGAGCGTCCTGGCCTCGGCGCGCTCATCGACGATCGCCGTCCCGAGATTCGCCACGTCCGAACCGACCAGCTGGTACGCGGCGGCCAGCTGGGAAAAGTGATCGTCTCTCTCCTCGTTGGCGGTCGCGACCAGCAAGCTGGCGACATCCGGGTTTCCGGTAGCAGTCGCGCGTACCGACCAGGCGTGATATTCGGCGTACGCAAGCGCCTCATCGTGCATCGCGGTCGACAGGTTGATAGTGGTCTGTCCGGACGTGGCGACTGCCGGATGACCCGACCCAGCGACCAGGGCGCAGACCAACCCGCCAGCAACGATCACGTTCGTCAGTGCTCTGAAACGCATTTCGTGTCCCTCCTACGATTGAGTGATGACTGGATTCACCATCTTGCATACCACCGAGGATGACTCCACGGCATCCGCCACGCAGCAATAAGGTGTCTATCTGCCGTAGGGCTACCCCATACGAGGTCTGATCGAGGACGGTTCGCGAGTGAGGATGCTCCGGAGAAGGCGATCTGTCATACGCAAGAGGGGAGCGAATTACTTCGTCCAGTAGTTGATCAAGTCTAGGGACGCCGCGAAACGTAAGATAGCGGACTACAAAGACTGGCCCCACCCGTTGTCGAAACCTACGGGGTAGGGTAGACTTTTGGTATGGCGAACGACATCACCCACACCTACACCAACGACGGCAACGAAAACCCCTACACCGTCTATCGCATACTCCAGGAAACCGGCAACAGGCTCATGACCACCGACAGCGTGGTCGAAGCGATCGAAGCAGCCATGACCGAAATCGTTCCCAACGTCTCCGATCCCGGAGACCACTTTGCCGCAGCCCTCGACGTAGCCGTAAACGCCGGCATCTCCTTCTTCGACGGAATCACCGACCAGCCCTGGCTGGTACGTCGTGGACGCGAGGAGACCCTTCTTGCCGAGGCTCTCGTCTACGCTCGTCAGCTGTGCCCCGCCGTATTCACCTTCACCCCGCGTATCGGCTGATCAAACACTGAAGTGCCCGCTAACCTTCGTGGTGGCGGGCACTTCCCATTTTCAAGACCAACAAAGGTCAGGGAGCGTTTCCGTCAGCGTACGGACGGTTTCCGAGAACTCCTAGGAGCCATTCGGCAGCCCACCGGTACATGCCCTCGCAGACGATCATCTCCCGCCATCCCTCGTCGCATCGGATCATGTAGCGGTCGGTGGCGTCTCCGGTGTCTTCCAGCACCATCGTGTACGTCGGACACTCCGGAGTTGGCCGGGATGTCACATATCCAGTTTCACCCATTTTGTCTTCCTTTCTAGACACGGGATGGGGTCGCACGGGGAGACCCTCCCTACCCCACGAACAACATCATGATCATACTTAGGTGACAACCCCATCGGGAGGAACCATGTCTTATGCCGTCGTCGTCCTGTCCGGAGGACTGGACTCCACCGTGGCGCTCTGGAGTGAGCTGCTGACCGCCACGATCGATCTTCGGCTAGGGCCCACGATCGAAGAAAGATGTGCCAGAGGTGTCACCGCCGTAACTGTCGATTACGGCCAACGTCACCGCAGGGAGATCAGCGCCGCGCGCGCGGTGGTCGAGTGCTGGCAAGCTGAAGCCGCCCACCGTATGAGCGAAGGACGGCGAGCTATCACGCTCGACCACGTGATTGTCGAGGCGCCGAGCCTCGGCCACGTGCTGTCAGGGTCTGCGCTTACCGACCAGACGATAGCCGTCCCCCACGGTCACTACACGGCGCCCACGATGGTGGACACGATCGTCCCGAACCGAAATATGATCATTTCCTCGATCGCGGCGGGAATCGCCGTGGCGCGTAAAGCGGAACGCCTCGTACTCGGCGTTCATGCTGGGGACCATCCGATCTATCCCGACTGTCGTCCAGAGTTCGTGCAGTCGCTACAGCACTGCATTCAGGTCGGCACGGGAACACGACTTCATGTAGATGCCCCGTTCCTGACCATGACGAAAGACCAGATCGTCAGAATGGGCGCCGATATGGCCACACCCATGAATCTGACATGGTCGTGCTACCAGGGCGGCAACAAGCACTGCGGAAAGTGCGGTACCTGCGTGGAACGACGCGAGGCGTTCTCCCTCGCGAACGTAAGCGACCCAACCGAATACGAGGAGTGACATGTATCGGATTACGAAACGGTGGAAGTTCGACGCCGCACACCAACTACACGGACTCCCCGACGACCACAAGTGTGGTCGACTTCATGGTCACACCTACACCGTGGAAGTCGAGGTATCAGCGGAAGACCTTGACGATCGTGGATTTGTGGTCGACTTCGCCGACCTCGCACCGGTCAAGCAGCTGATCGACGGAGTTTACGATCATAGGTTCCTCAACGACATCTTGCCAGCGTCATTCAACCCGACGGCGGAGAATCTGGCCTCGCTGCTCTACGCGCATATCACGATGATCTACCACGTGCGTGGTCGATCGGCTACGAATGACCCTATCGATCTTGAAATCGTCCTGCCACGTTGCGAACCGCTCCTACTTCACAAGGTCGTACCACTACGGGAAGGGGTAGAGATCACCGCTATCCGCGTGTCGGAGACCGGATCCAGCTGGGCGGAGTACCGGAATGACCTCCCTGCCAGTCGTTGAGATCATCGGCCCTACCGTGCAGGGAGAAGGACCACGCGTCGGTCGCCGCGTCGCCCTGATCCGTCTCGGAGGATGCAATCTGACCTGCGAATCCTGCGATACCCGGTACTCCTGGGACGGTAGCGAACCAACAGTTCAGGCCGGAAACCAGGCGATCATGGAACAGCTGGCGGACGTCGCAGGGAAACACCCCCTGTACCAGGTCGTCATCACGGGTGGAGAACCGCTTATCCACCAAAATCGAAACGCGTTCCGGGAACTCGTCATCGGCATACTCGCTCGGGGTATGTCGGTAGAGATCGAGACGAACGGCACGATCGTCCCCGCGCCATGGTTTCAGCCCCGACTGGTCGCGGGTGGTCTCGACGTCGTGGCGGTGTCGTTCTGCGTGTCTCCAAAGATCGTGGGAGGGCTCGCGACCGATCCCGAACCGAAACGGATCAAGGGAAACGCATTGCGTTGGTTCGCAGCGTGTGACTGCGCCACATTCAAGATCGTTTGCCGGACCGTGGACGACGTCACCCGTATCGGCACCTGGGCCGACATCAACCACATCAACCGCCACCAAATCTGGATCATGCCGGAGGGTGCCACCTGGAATGATCACATCACACGAGCGCGCGCGCTCGTCGACCGCATCCTGACCGAGGGAATGCATATCTCTTCCCGGCTACACCTGGGACTGTGGCCAACCACGATGAGGGGACGTTGATGACCGCAGCCATGGAGGGCGAACCCAAACACGATGCGGAAGATGCCCTATACCGCAATCTCCTTCACTTCATGGGACTAACCGCTCACGTCGATGACCAAACCGCGACCCGCTACGTCCGAGCGCTACGACAACTCACCTACGGGACGGCGGTCGATCCGGAACGACACCTCCAGGTGACCTTTCCCCCGGTCACAACCACCGCCGTCCTCGTGACCGTCGCGGACGTACCCTATGTCTCGATGTGTGCCCATCACATGCTGCCCTTTTGGGGTACCGCGACGATCGCCTACCTACCCAGACCAGGAGCGAAGATCGTCGGACTGTCAAAAATCAGTAGATGCTTCCGAGAGCTGGCGGCACGTCCTCAGGTGCAAGAGCAGCTGGGTCAGCAGATGAGCGACGCGATTGCCAGGAATTTGGACGTCGATGGCGTGGCCGTTGCGATCTGTGGAACCCACACCTGTATGGCGCTACGGGGTGCCACCACGGGAATCGGAGCACGGATGGTGACGACGAGCAGTTCTGGTGAGCTGGAACGAGAGCCCTGGCTGGGACAGTTCCGCAGCATCGCGGATACCGTACTCAGAGGGTAGATGTCGGGGGGCTCTGATAAGAGCCCCCCGGTCAGAGAAGTTCGAGCAGCGTAGTTCCGGAAATTCCCGTGTCCTTCTTACGGCGAGATCGCCGTGGTTTGAACGCCTTGTTCACCAGGTTCCGACACCACAGCAGATGTTCGGATCGTTCGTTGCGGGCACCGGGATCAGTAGTCTCGGCCAGCTGATCAGACCGGTAGGTCCTGCGTCTGGCCAGATAGAGCAGGTGTGAGATGCCGGTCTTGACGATGATGTTCTTCGTGGCGTCGCGGATCTCACGGATGCCGGGCTCTCGGTCGAATCCGAAGTCGATCTCACCGAGAATCGCTACCAGGTCGCGGGGATCGAGTTCGAACTCGACCTTGATCTTTATTGGTCGGTCGCTACCAGTGACAGTGGGTTCTACGGTTTCCATACCACAACACTACCAGTACCCATAATATTAGTCTACGGGGGGAAGTAGTAGGCGGAATAAATATCATCCGATCATGACAACGTCCCAGCTACGAGAACCCTGGACGATGGCAGACGCCGAACTACTCGCCGAAGCAAGGGAACTTCAGCGCCAAGACGACCAGGACGCTGCCCACGATCCCGCCAAACTCCTACACCACCTCACCCCAACCACCTACCGCTACCGCACCCACCTGAAAGTCATCTCGTCCGCCCTGGTCGACGTCCGTCAGCAGCACGACGCGCGCACCAGCGTTCACGGACCCCGACTACTCATCGAAGAACCACCACAAACCGGAAAAACCGTTACCGCCGTGGTCGGAGCGGCCTTCTGGTGGCTCATCCACCACCCCACCCACCGAATCGTCATCGGCTCACACGGCGACGCCCTCGCCGTCGACCGGGGCAGCGACATCAAAAAACTCGTCGAGGAACACGGCGACCGCTACGGACTCAAACTTGCCAGGGGCTCCACCAGCAAACAAGACTGGCGACTGGCAACCAGAGGCGGCGTCAAGAGCGTTGGTGTCGGTACCGGCATCGCAGGATGGCCAGCTGACGTCGTATTCGTGGACGACCCGCACAAAAGCAGACAGGAGGCTGACAGCATCGTCAGCCGCGAGCGAGTCTGGAAGTGGTTCAGCGCGGACATCACGTCACGACTGGCACCAGGAGCCCCGGTCATCCTGATCATGACTCCCTGGCATCCCGACGACCTCGCCGCACGGCTCATATCAGAACAGGGCCGAATCGAAGAAAGCGGCAGGTGGCGGGTCCTACGCATGCCAGCCTTCTGCGACGATCCGAAACGTGACCCCCTCGGCCGCAAATTCGGTGACCCCCTGCCACACCCCTTGATCCACCCCCGCGACACCAAATCACTCATCGACCACTGGAACGGACGCCGCGCGGCCTCGACCGTGCAGGACTGGCACAGCCTGTACATGTGCGACCCGAAACCCGAAGAAGGCGCCCTACTCCAACGCGCGCTTCTTCGCGAACGCCGCTGCTACATGACCAGCTCACCCAGTCACCCATGCGACCAGAAACCGACGAAAGCCGCCGTGGCGGTCGACCCATCTGGTGGTGGCCGAGACACCGCCGGGATCGTCGGTGGTTACCTTGGTTCCGACAAACGCCTCTATATCAGCCACGATTACACCGGCGTCATGCCCTCGGACCAATGGGCCAGAAGAGCATGCGAAATGGCCGTGCTGATCGATGCCGACCATGTGGTGATCGAAAACAACTTCGGTGGCGACATGGGTAGGTTGGCGATCCGCAGTGCGTGGGACGTCCTGATCCGAGAGGTCATGGAGCGCTACCAGAAGGCCAGAGACGAGGTAGGCCGCGACCGAACTCTTTCACCAGACACCCGACGCGCGGCCCTGGCCGAACTGGATGCCACGGTGCGCGCCTACCGGAGATTGTGTCCGAGGATCTCAACGGTCCGCGCCCGAAAGAACAAGCGGCTACGCGCAGAGCCGATCGCCCAGCAATGGACCGAAGACCGCATCAGAACCGCCACATACCTACCCGAACTGGAAGATGAGTGGGCAACATGGCAACCAGACCTCCGCGACTCACCAGGTCGAATCGACGCGAGCGTGTACCTCGCCTACGACCTATTACCAATACCAGGAATGGGATCCGGTACGGTCCGCAAGGAACCAACCGGAAACCTACCCACCTCGGGTATGTCCCCGTTGGGTGGATCGAGTGGGGGAGTGTCGAGCCTCGGCCCACTCGGATGACGTCCTCCATATCATGATCTATTTGGATTGGTCTGGTGCTTGATGGTCGATGACAGTATCGTGACGTGGTTACATATCCAACTCGACGCGGACGAGACCTCTGCCCGGGGACTCTCCGAGCAGACACGGAAAATCAAACCCGATGTAGTACGGATGGCTACTGGAGTCCTCGCGGACATCGAAGCCAAGCGGGCAATTCTGGACGCACATGAAAATGCCCGTAGTACCTATCACCGTCGCTATCGGCGTGGGGTCGGAACGGCCACAGAACGCGCGACAATCTATGCGCTAGACCACGTGGTGTGCCTGTTGGCTAACACGTACGCTGACCGCCCCGGGTTCCGCGAGGAGTGGAGGTCGCGTTGAGCGCCGCGCCGACCCCGTCGCTGATGAGCCGTAGCACGGTGGTACTCGGTGGCTTGGGGACGCTGACCGCCCTGGTTGGGCTACTCGCTGCGGCGGTCGGCGCCCCACGCCTTGTCGCTGCTGTCGGGGGAGTGCTGGCGATCAGCTGTGCTCTGGTGGCTTCTGGTCGTAGGTGTTGATGGGTTCTACGTCTACACCCATGAGGTGAGCCCGTATGATCCAGCCCACGATCACCTGTACTGTCGAGCGATTCATGACGCGACTAAGATCGATAATTGTTGTTTCTTCCAGTGATGACAGTCGTAACACTCCCGCCATCATGAGTGCTTCACGGAGAACTATGACGCCCTTGCTCGCGTCGTCTCCGGGTATTCCGTACGTCGAGGCGTCGAACTGGGATTCAGCGTCCTCGCGTGAGACGTACGGTCCGTTGTTTCGGATCGGAGAGGGTTCCATACCACAAACTACCACCCACCCCGTTACGTGTTACTACGGGGTAGAGCAAAATATGGTGGCTGGTAAACCACCATGGCAGCCAAGAAACCGCGTACCATAGCTCATGACGCGAGCGTACGAACGCTCACGTACCTTTGTGATCTACAGAACGTGTGGACGGACGGACAACGACGCCCTCTCCCCGGAGAGGGCGTCGCCGTATCTACCCACCGAGATCGTGTGACTTTCACCAGCTCCCTTTATGATCACTACATGCCGTCTGTGCTGGTACTCCTGATCTACGCCCTCGCGGTAGCCCGCCTAACGACCATCATCACCACAGACGAGATCAGTCGACCTGTCCGCCAAGCGCTGGTTCGTCGATTCGACCCGACCAAACGGCTGCATCGTTGGATCGTCTACCTACTCGGCGACGCCGAGGATGGCACCGCCAGCGGCTGCCCCTGGTGCGTGTCCATCTGGATCGGACTACTGTCCGCGCCGCTGGTATGGGCGGCCCCCACGAGTCCATGTCTGCTCGTACCGCTCATGGGGCTTGCCGCATCGCAGGTCACGGGAATGATATTCAGGATCGGCAGGTAGTGAGATGGTCGGTATCCCCCGGCAACGCAAGCCGGCCGCCAAAGACCAGAAACCCACCATCGAACAAGACCCCGCAATCGCTGACGCAAACCGCCGCGCACGGGCGATTGACCATGCCGAGCAGCTGGCCTACGTCGAAGAGCAACGCCGTAAGCAGCTGGAAGACGAACTTACCCATCCCGCACCAATAGACCCGGAGATTCGTCACGTTGCCCTGAAAGCCGCCGCGACCCGAACCCACACCATCACAGCGGCGGTTAGCCGGGTAGAACTCGACGGCGTCAGCTGGAAAAGCTACCGATTCGGTGACCGTGCCTGGCAGGCTGACGCGTGGCGACTGTACGACATAACCGGACAACTCAGATTCGTGTCGAACTGGGCCGGGAACTGCCTCTCCCGCTGCATCCTACGCGTCCACGAGGTCGACGAGCAAGGAAACATTGGTGCGGCGGTCGAGAATCCGGAGATCGCACAGCTCGGATCCGGCCCACTAGGGGTAGGTGACTCCCGCGCGGAATCACTCCGACTGTGCGGCATTGACCTGTTCGTGTCCGGTGAGGCATTCCTGATCGCCGAGGCCGAGGGTAGCCCAGACGGCTCTGATCTCTGGTGGGTAGTGACCGCCAGACAGATCAAGCGGAATGGCGACGTCATCACCATTCCCCGCTCACCCCTCCACGGTGGTGGAATATTCACCTACCGTGATGGTATTGATCTGATCCTACGATGCTGGACCCCTCACCCCAACGACACCAACGAACCAGATTCCTCAACCAGATCCGCGATTCCGGACCTACGGAAAATGGAAGCCATCCGCAAGAGAGAATTCGCGGAACTCGACTCCCGTCTGATCGGCGCCGGAGTCATGTTCGTCCCAGACAGCATGGACCTTCCCCGGGGAGAAGACGACCCACAGGGACCTGAAGGATTCTCCGCGCTCCTGATGCGCACCATGGCAGCATCGTTGCGCGATCGGTCCTCGTCCGCCGCCATGGTGCCGATCATCGTGCAGGGCAACGCCACCGACATCGACAGGGTCAAGCATCTAACATTCTGGTCGCCGATGTCGGAACAGCTGTCCGGCATGTGGCAGAACACCCTGATCAGCCTGGCCGAAGATCTCGACGTCCCACCCGAGGTCATGACCGGACTCGGCGGGTCGAATCATTGGAGTGCCTGGGCGGTCAGTGACGCTGCGGTCACCGAACAGATCAAGCCATTGGCGTCCCGGATAGCCTCCGCCCTGACCATCGGCTACCTCTGGCCAGCGTTGGAAAGCCTCGGCGTCGAAGACGTCACCCAGTTTGCCTACCAGTTCGACACGGCACTGCTGACGGTCCGACCGAACCGATCCAGCGATGCGATGACCTACCACACCGCTGGTTTGATCTCCGACGAAACCGCGCGTACCGCCGGAGCGTGGGGAGACGACGATGCCCCATCCGAAGAGGAACGCGCACGACGTATCGCCGAGCAACTTCTCCTGTCCGCACCACAGATCGCCCTCGCCGACCCCGGTATCCGTCAGCTCCTTTCCCTCCCGGAAATAGGTGCGGTACCAGCGAACACAGACCAGGGACCGACCGGAGAGCAGCCAGCGCTCGAACCCGGTAACGAGGAGAACGGGCCACCAGACACGCAACCCCAGGGGACCGACGGCCGCCCCGACGACCAGCAATCCCCACCACCACCAGTAGCAGCGATCGACCTCCATGGCTTGGACGTCGCACTTACCCTCATGGCACGTAGGGCTATGACCCTCGCCGGACAGCGTCTGGTACCACACACCCAGCGCTCCCGGTATGGCAAGGTTCCTGGATACCAGCTTTCCGCCAAACACGGCGCCGTACTCGCCGATCAGGTGTCCACCCTGCTCGCTAAAGCCTGGACTGACCTTGACATGGTCGCCCTACGGTACCGACTGGACACCACAGCACTGACAGAGCTCATGGACGGGTTCTGCCGGGAACTACTGATCCGAGGTATCGCCTATGGAGACGACCTCCTGAAGGACCTACTGTCCTCTCCAAACGTCATCCGGAGGTTGACGAACCATGTCTGACAAACCAAAGATCGACGCGCTAGAAGCAGCCCAGTCGTCACCAAACGCCATGGTCAATGCTCGGGGCGACGTATTCTACCCAGACGACGGAACAGAAGCAGCATGGTTCGCCATCGAACACGGAGCACGTCCCCTGTCTCCTGACCGGTTCCCATTCACTCCAGATCCGTTGACGGTCAAATATCTCTGGCCAGCGTTGAAAAGCCTCGACGTCGATGACGCCACCCAATATCGCCTCGAATGGGAACAGCAGTGACCGAACCGTGGACCGGAGAAGGTACTGACCCGTGGCTTCCTGACCGGATCGGATTCGCCGAACAGGCCGCCGCCGCTGAGATGGCGGTACGTAAGCAGATATGGGCCGAACTGTCCGGCTGGCTGGTCGACGTGTCCCGCGTGGTTCTTGCCACGGCGCGTCCCGATCCGGTCGCAGTGTTCTCTCAGCAGCCGGCCTGGTCAGCTGCTGTGAACCGGATCGTGTCGGACACGATCACCGACACGATCGGTACCGCGTACAAGACGATGCTCGGCGATGATTATCGGTTCGAGTCGCGGCCGATGGTCGTTGATCACCTCGCTCAGGTCACCAACCGCATGGTCCGTACCCCGGATCAGGTCTTCGATCTGGTGGCGTCCGAGGTCGCCAGGGGTGCTGAGCTGGGCGAGTCGATTCCGAAGATCGCCAATCGAATCGAGGATGTGCTTGACGTGACGCGCACGGAGCGTTGGGCTAACCGGGCGACCGTGGTAGCTCGTACGGAGACGATGGGCGCGCTGAACGCAGGTCGTACCGGGGCGTTCGCGGCGGTTGCCGAGGAGACCGGCGACGAGTTCGAACAGGTGTGGTTGGCGACGATCGACCGCCGCACCAGGTCCACGCACAAGACAGCAGATGGGCAACGGGTTCCGGTTGGGCAGCCGTTCATGGTTGGTGGCGCGTCTCTGAGGTATCCGGGTGATCCTCTCGGACCGGCCAAAGAGATCATTCAATGCCGATGCTCGTCTTTGCTTGTGGAGCCTGGCGAAACGCTGGACCTGTCGAATCGTCAGTTTCGGACGGGGTGATCTTATGGACGATCAACAGTGCTGGTTTTGTGAAGAAAGAAACGTATCCGTCTGGCATGCGGCTTTTTGTTCAGTACGTGAGCTGTTTGGTGGTACTCCGCTGACAACCACCTGGACCGGTAGCACGGTTCCAGGGAAAGCCGCGCTGATCATCACCCTCACCACGATCATTACCGGAATGCTCACAGTCATCTACGCAAACATGACCATATGGACAAACTGAGCCGAAAGGGGCCAGCATCATGGGCACACGGTGGCGGGGCATGCTCGCCCCACTAGGAATACCAACAGGAGACGGACGCCGGTTTCTCGCCGACGGCATCACCTACCGAGAACTCCCCCTTGCGCTGAAATGGCAACGCACCGACGAGGGAGGACACGACACCTCAGTCGTCGTCGGACTGGTCGACACGATCGACGTCCAAACCGACGCGGCGTGGGGAGAAGGAGAATTCTTCGATGACCTAGACCCAATCGAGTTTGAGCGTCTCCTGAAAGACGTCCGAGAGGCCATGCTCCTTACCGGCAAGAAGGTCATCGGCCCGTCCGTCGACCCTGGTGCGGTAGAGATGGCCTACGTCAGAACAGGTGATGACACTCCCCTGACCAGTGATGAGCTTGACGAGCTCTTCTGGGAAGAGATGGAGACCGGAGAACCCACCCAACTGGAACTCCTGTTCACCAAATACGAGATCAGCGCTGCGACCCTGGTCACAACCCCCGCGTTCGCCGAGTGTCGTCCGTTCGAACTCCTCGAACCAGCCCTGACCGCAGCCATTCGCTCATCAGGATGGGATCAGTTCCCACTGGGCGCGCGGGAAGCCGAATGGGACGAATCAGAAGCAGAGCGCCGTATCGCCGACGACGCGGGTATCGGGGGAGACAACCCCGACTGGGCCCGGTACGCGGAGGCGTTCCTGTACCGCGAGGACGACGCCGACCCAGAGCTGAAAGGATCGTACGGGTTCCAGATCATTGACGTAGTCGATGGTGAGCGGGTCATCATGCCCCGAGGAGTGTTCACCGTCGCTGGGGTGCTGGAAGGATCGATGGGGGGAACCAACATCCCCGACCAGGATCAGCAGAACATGAAGGAAGTCGTTTCCGGCTTGTACGAGAGGATGGCCGAGGAGTTCGACGACGACACGATCGTCGTACCGTGGGAAACGTCCGCGTCGTCGTCCGCCGCCCTGGTCGCGTCGTTGACCGCCGCCGCTGCGACGCGCGTGTACGACCTCGCAGCGTTCGCGCCACCCGAGACCCCAGAGGACGGATTGGTCGGCCTGACCGTCACCGACGACGGTAGGGTGTACGGACACATCGCCGCCCACGACGTGTGTCACCTCGGCATCCCCGGGGTGTGCATGACCGCCCCGGTCGACCTCGTCGGATTCGACCAGTTCCACCGCTACCCGGTAATGGGCTCCGACGGGGAGCCGATCGCGGTAGGACGCCTCACCTACGGTGGGGGAAAGTTCGCCCACGCCTGTTCCTGTTGCCGGGGCAGTGACGATCACGCGTGCAATGCCCTGTCGATGGGTGGGGCGATCGCCCACCACGACCAGATGACCACCGTGGCGTACGTGCGCGCGTGGGAAGACGCGGCGAACAACGCGATCAGAATTTCGGGGGTCCTTGCCGAGGGTGTGACCGCCGATCAGATCAAGGCACTTGCCCGGGGACGGGTATCCGGGGACTGGCGGGCATACGGTACCGATCTGGCCCTGACAGAGATCCTGGTGCTCTCCCGAGAACGCCCTGGGTTCCCGCTGCCACGGGGTCGGATGGCAAATCAGCGGATGATGGCGCTGACAGCAGCCGGAACGATCAGTCCGCGCCGTAAGAGCATGGCCGCTACCGTCCCGGACATCGACTACGAACGGTTGGCTGGGCTGATCGCGGACAGACTGACGTCGGCTGGTCTGCTCTCCAACGGGGTGGACAACACCACCCGGCAGGATGACGAGCGTCCTGTTGACAGCGCCGATACTGGTCAAACCGGTGAGGTGGAGAACCTGGTCGCCGAGCTGGGCGTGATCTTCGCAGGACGCGACGAGGTGGAAGCCCGCCGGTTGGCGGGAGAAGTGGAGATGATCACTTATGTGCTGCGGTAACACGATCGCCAGGAACTACGGTCAGGCAGGCGACAGTCAGCAGACAGGGTGGGTCGTGACCTACCCGAACGGAGCGACCGAGACGAAGACGACTGAGGTCGCCGCGCGGTTGGCCGCAGCCCTGGTGCCTGGGGCGAAGTATGTCAAGGCTGAGACATCCGTGTGACATTGACAGTGTGATGATCGAGGCGCGGACCACCCGGTCCGCGCCTCGACCCGTAGGGAGAGCAGATGATTCAGCCAGACACCACTCCTAGGATCACCTGGGCTGTGCTGACGGTCCAGGACAGCGACGGCAAGGTCAGCGTCATGGAGATCCCGGTCGGTAACAACATCGATGTGGAGTACGAAACTAGTTACAGGGAGTCACCGTATTTTCTTCTCGATGAGACGGTACCTGTGTCTACGAGATCTCTCGGACAGAAATTGACAGTCGTGATCGAGGCGACGGTGGGAAACCCGAATGTGCCCCTGATGGTGCTGAGGGGCCATGGATGAGCGGATACACGGACGCCGATCTTGTGATCCTCGTTCCGATGTTGGGACGGCCGCAGCACGTCGCTCCACTGTTGGCCACGATCGAGGCGACGGTCCCGAACGCCGAGGTGTTGTTCCTGTGTTCCCCGCAGGACTGGGCAGTTCTTGACGAGATCAAGAGCGCGGATAGGTCGTACGTCGAGGTTCCGTACTACCCGGTTGGTGACTACGCCCGGAAGATCAACAGGGGGGTGTTCGCCACCACCCATTCGCTGATCTTCCTTGGCGCGTCAGACCTCGCGTTCTACCCGAACTGGTTCGAACACGCGATCGAACACCTCCATCCCGGGATCGGTGTCGTAGGAACCAACGACCTCGGAAACGCGCGAGTCATCGCCGGAACCCACTCCACCCACTCCCTTGTGACCAGGGAATACGCCGCCCTGGGAACCATCGACGCCCGAGAGAAGTTGCTCCATGAGGGCTATCACCACGAGTTCGTCGATGACGAGTTCATAGAAACTGCCCGATTCAGACAAGCGTTCGAAATGGCCCCAGAATCGATCGTCGAACACCTACACCCCAACTGGGGAAAGGCCACCACCGACCCGCTCTACGACCAACAACGACGCCGCATGGCCTACGGCCATCGGCTCTACAACCACCGGAGACGACTGTGGCAATGACCCTTTCCCTGAGCGACCACGGCCCGACGATTCCACGCGAGCAGAGCATGAACACAGCAATCGCACAAATTGGATGGATTGGAAAGACCGGAACCGTGTACCGACTCGACCAGCCACCCACGAGCAGTAGCGAACCGGGAGGTTTCGCACCGCTGCTGATCTCCGTCGGAACGTGGGAACACCTCGGAAACGAACATTGGGGTATCCATGACTGACGTGACCATCCTGGTCGCCACCTACGGTGATCAGGCATGGGAGCACCTCGCTCAGGTTCGTGCGATCCCATCGGCACAGGAGCAGGGTGTTCCGGTCATACACCGCCATGGCGCGACATTGCACGAGGCACGTAACGCCTGCCTGCACGCGGCGCGAACCACGTGGGTCGTACACCTGGACGCCGACGACGAACTAGAAGACCACTACATCACCACCTTGATGAGCGGATCATCCGACGTCCGTGCCCCATCAGTGCGCTACGTGCAGGGCAACTACGCCCAACCACCACGGGTCCCCACCGTCTACGGACATTCGCACACCTGTACGGCAGAGTGTTTGCCCTACGGGAACTGGATCATCGTCGGAGCGCTGGCACGCAGACAGCTGCTCATCGACATTGGTGGATGGCGTGACTTCAGCTGGTCGGAGGACTGGGACCTCTGGTTACGTTGTCACCTCGCCGGCGGAAGTATCGAGACAATCCCACAAGCCATCTACCGCGCACACGTCCGACTCGCCTCCCGTAACCGGGCAGCCAGCCACGAGCAACGCCTGGCTGTGCACCGCGCGATCGCCCAAGCGAATGGAGTACCCATACCGTGACGCAATTCGACCCGTACGCGCTTCTCGGCCGTGATCCGATCCAGATCAACCCCGACGGTTCGTACCTCACGGGCAAACGGGTTCTGGTCACCGGGGCTGGTGGGTCGATCGGATCCGTGATCTGTCGACACGTCACCCGGTTCAACCCCGAAGAGCTGATCATGCTCGACCGGGACGAGTCCGCGCTTCACGCTGTCCAACTCGCCCTGACCGGTCGCGCCCTTCTCGCCGACGCGTCAACCATCCTCGGTGACCTCCGTGACCGTATGTGGATCTATCGGATTCTGACCCAACGGCGTCCCGAGATCGTGTTCCACGCGGCTGCCCTCAAGCACCAACCGCTCTTGGAGCGCTTCCCTGGTGAGGCGTTCAAGACCAACGTCCTCGGCACCCGGAACCTGGTACAGGCAGCGATGACCATCGGCGTAGGTGTCCTCGTGAACATCTCAACCGACAAGGCCGCTAACCCGTGCTGTGCGCTCGGTACGTCGAAGCGGATCGCCGAGCGCCTGGCATCCGGGTGTGCTCCCCGCCAGTACGTTTCCGTTCGGCTCGGCAACGTTCTCGGGTCGCGGGGATCGATACTGGAGACGTTCTCAGCCCAGTTGGATGCCGGCGTACCGCTGACCGTGACCGACCCAGGCATGATGCGGTTCTTCATGACCGCTGACGAAGCGGTGTCCCTGATCGTGCACGCGGGGGCGATTGGGCGACCGGGTGAGGTGCTAGTACCCGACATGGGAACACCTGTACGAATCGTCGACATCGCCGAGCGGATGATATCCATGACCAGAGGAAATGGGAAGATCGCATACACGGGACTACGACCAGGGGAGAAGGTGAACGAAGAACTTCTAGGGGCGGGGGAGCGCGACGAACGCCCATACCATCCGATGATCTCGCAGATTCCAGTTCCCGCGCTTACTTCGTCCGCGCTGAACATCGTCACGAGTTCCGACAACGGCTTTCCTGAGATCGCACAACAGATGATCACACTATGTAATCAATAAGGAGGCGTTTGGTGAACGACGAGCAAACGATCGCCCTGGTCATCATCGGCGACGGCCGCGACGACTACCTCCGGAAGTGCGTCACCTCACTGCACTACCTCTCCGGGCCCATCGTCGAACTGTGGATGTACGACGACACCGGAGACCCGATCTACCGCGACGACCTCGCCAGGCGATACCCGCCCTTTCGACACATCAACGGCGGACCACGCCAAGGCTGCGCAGGGGCATTTCAGCAGGTCTGGCGACAGGTCCGCAAAGACACCACGGCCCGGTTCGTGTTCCTCGTAGAGCAGGATTTCCGGTTCATCCGCCCGGTAGACCTCGTTGGAATGGCCGATCTCCTCGACGCTCGTCCGCACCTCGCCGAGGTAGCGCTACGTCGGCAGCCGTGGAACGAGGTCGAGAAAGCCGCCGGGGGCATCGTCGAGTCACACCCCGACTGGTACATCGACATGGAGGACGACGCCGGTCGGCAGTGGCTAGAGCAGGGCGCGTTCTTCACCACGAACTGTCCCTTGTTCCGCACGTCCCTTCTCGACGTCCCCTGGCCAGACTCGCGACCAGGCTGCTACTCCGAAGGCACCTTCCACCAACACCTCAAGATCCACGGAACACCCGAGGTACCGGGAGATCAGGTCACCTACGCCTACTGGGGTGCCAGAGACTCCGGGGTATGGGTAGAACACATCGGCCAACACCGGATAGGAACAGGGTACTGATCATGCTCACTGTCATCGTCCCCAGCCGTGGCCGTCCGGACGCGATGCTCGACCTGATCAATTCTGTGGTCGATACCCGACAGGTCGCCACGACGAACGTGGTGCTCGCCGTTGACGACACTGACCCGATGCTCGACCTGTACGAAGAAGTGGTCAACGTTCGACCAGACGTCAGCAGACTGGAGGTCGTACGCGGTGGGTGGATGGTCGCCGCCCTGAACGAGGCCGCCCAGCGAGTCGTGGCGGACCCAGCCGTAACCGCTGTCGGATTCCTCGGAGACGACCACCGACCACGCACGAAAGGCTGGGATGCCGCCTATCTGACCGCCCTACGACAGATGGGTGCGGGAATCGTCTACGGTGACGACCTTCTACAGCACGACTTCGTACCAACCCAGTGCGCGATGACAGCAGACATCATCCGACGAGTGGGATGGATGGCTCACCCGTCGCTACGGCACATGTACGTCGACACGCTGTGGCGAGACATGGCCAGAGGAGTCGGCAAGCTCCGCTACCTTCCGGACATCGTCGTTGAGCACCTTCACTACCTGAACGGAAAGGCGATCGAGGACGACGGCTACAAGCGCGTCAACGACCCGCAGGTCTACAAGGCCGACGAGGATGCGTTTCGGCGACTCCACGCGACTGGGGTTGTCCGGTCGGCGTCCGAGGTGATCCGGCAGCTGGCGAACGTCGCACTCAACCAAAAGGAAATGTAGTGAGCATATACGAGTTCGTTATTCCATTACCAACTGTAATGGAATGTGGAAGATGTCAAAACGCACGCCGAAACGTCGGAGGTGAGAAGTTGTGAAAGTTCTTGTGACAGGATCTTCTGGATTTGTTGGTCGGCACATGTGCGAGCAGCTAAAACGTCTCGGATGGGACGTTGTTGGTGTCGACCAGAATAAAAATCGTAACGTATTGCAGAAGTTGACATTTTCGTCTGACAGCATTTTTGATGAGGAAAAGCCTTGGAACGTGTTCGTGCATTCTGATGTACGGACCATCTTCTGGGAACGCTGTCGTCCTTTCTCCGAGAATGTCTTCGACGAACTGGCGGAAACCAGATACGACCTGGTGGTGCACTGCGCCTACCACGTCGGTGGGCGGGCTGCGATCGATGGAAACCCGTCGCTCCTGGCTCTGAATCTGGAACTCGACGCGCGGCTGTTCGAGTGGGCGGTCCGTACCCGACAGCGCGCGGTCATGTACTTCTCGTCGTCGGCGGTCTACCCGATCAAGTATCAGCAGGGCGGGAAGCAGCCACCGCTGTCTGAGCACCTGATCAGTGTTGATGGTCCGGTTCAGCCTGACGCGCGGTATGGGTGGGCGAAGTTGACCGGGGAACATCTGGCAGATGCTGCCACGACGCAGGGACTACGGGTCCATGTGCTTCGGCCGTTCTCTGGGTATGGGGCTGACCAGGACGACACCTACCCGTTCCCAGCTATCTTGGCTCGGGTCCTTGCTGGTGACCTCTCCGTGTGGGGACCACCTGGTCAGATCCGTGACTGGATCCATATCGACGATGTGGTTGGTGGTGCGCTTGCGGTCTACGAGAAGGATTATCGGGAACCAGTCAATTTGTGTACCGGGGTTGGTACGGAGTTCGGCGTTCTGGCCACGATGATGGCGCGGCGATTAGGAATCGATGTCGGTGCTGTTGATCCCCGGGGGCGCGCTGAGCGGGTGACGTATCTAGAGGATCGACCAACGGGAGTATTGTGTCGGGTTGGTGATCCGACAAGGATGTTGAATATTTATGAGCCAGAGATTGGTCTTGATGAGGGAATTCGTCGCGCGATTGGTGACCTAACTTGACCTGCGATCAGAGATCTTATGACACGATTCGATCCGAGACCGATGTGATCGAGGACATTGTGGGGAATGGAATCAGTAAGACGCTCGCGGAGGTGTGGTCGTGAAGGTCGTTGGTATCTCAATGGTCCGTAACGAAGCGGACATCATCGCACAAACCGTGCTTCATATGGCGTATCACTGCGACCACCTGATCGTCTCCGACAACATGTCGGACGACGGCACCCGAGAGATCCTGGACTACCTCGCCGAAGACCTTCCCCTCGACGTCGTCACCGACTCGGATCCGGCGTACTACCAGTCCAGGAAGATGACTTCCCTTGCCGAGCTGGCCGCGACCAGGTTTGGCGACGAGGATCTGTGGATCGTTCCGTTCGATGCCGATGAACTGTGGAATCCGTGGGATGATCCGAACCAGCCGATCCGGGAACTACTGGTCGACCGACTGTGCTGCGTCGCGCAGGCCGCCCTGTTCGACTACCGGGCAACGGCCCTCGATCCCCCCGGGATCTATCCGGTGAAGACGATGCAGTGGTGTACGGCGAAACCCGCAGGGTTGCCGAAGGTCGCCTTCCGGTGGCAGGAAGGAGCGCGGATCCATCAGGGCAACCACGGGGTGGACCTACCCGACGGCGGGTCGACGGAGATCCTTCTCCGCGTCAACCACTTTCCCTACCGATCCGCGTCGCAGTTCGTGTCGAAGGCCCTTCAAGGCGCTGCCGCGTATGCGGCCACTGATCTGCCCGAGGACATGGGTGCACACTGGCGCGCATACGGTCGGCTATACCAGACCTATGGGCAACAGGTCTTGGAGGATGTGTTCCGACAGTACTTCTGGACGTTGTCTCCGACAGATAGCGACCTGATCCACCAGCCGGTCACCTACCACGGGGACGATCTGTGACCAGCGTTGGTGTGGTGATCCCCTGGTACCAGAAAGGTCCGGATCCGTGGCGTGAGCGGGCACTGGCTCATGTGCGCGCCTGGTGGGACACGGCTTTTCCGGGGAGAGTCGTCCTTGGGACCATCAGTAGCGACGATGGACCATGGCGTAAGGGCCTCGCCGTACACCGGGGGATCGCCGAACTCGACGCGGAGATCGTTGTGGTTTCCGACGCGGACGTGATTTGCGAGGGAGTAGACGACGCAATCGCTCAGATCAGCCGGTTTGACGTCGGTTGGGCAATCCCGCATCGCATGGTCTGCCGACTGACGGCGGACGCCACGACCATGCTGCTACAGGACAACACCTACCCGCCTACTCCGACCCGCACCGGGGTAACAGGTCCCCACTACGCGGAGGTCTATCCTGGCGCTCCCGGTGGTGGCCTGGTCGTTCTCCCCCGAAGACTCCTGGAGGATGTTCCGATCGACCCGCGTTTCTGCGGCTGGGGTCAGGAGGACTACGCCTGGGCAAGGGCGCTGACGATGATCGCCGGACATCCGTGGCGAGGACGTTTCCCCCTGTTCCATCTCTTCCATGAGCCACAGCAGCGAATGAGCCGAGGTATCGGCTCGTCGGACAGTCACAGATTGTGGCAGCGTTATCACACTGCCCCGAATCTTCCGGTCATGCTGGACCTGATCGAGGAAGCACGGAAGGCTCTCCACACGACGACCGAGAAGACATTGTCAGATCCGCTGGCTACAATCTAGACTTGTCGTGGTCCTTGAGGGGCCGACGTCGAAACGCATTCACACAATGTCCCCGACCACGCCGGGGACATTGTCATTTCCGACCAGGGTATCTCGTGCTACCTTCCCATTAGCGATCATGTGATCTGGTGCTGCTACGGTCCGGCTAGATCTTCCGATCGTGGGACGACGCACCAGCGCTGCCATGGTCCGGCTGGGTGTCGCGCTTCCGTGAGGAATCACGACCATGTACGAATTTCCATTCGATGTGCCAGCTGATCTGTCGACGCTGAGCGCCGATGCCCTCAATTCCCTGCTCGCTCAGATCCGCGAGTTCTCGGCTGGTCTGGTGGTCGAGGGACAACCCGTCACGGTGGAGGCTCTGGAAGGTCTCCGCGCGTCGAAGGACCTGGCGACCCAGGTCGCTACCACCCTGACCGAGAGGGAGACGAGGGACGCGGAGGTCGCGGCCCTGCTCGATGACATCCACGTCACTACCACGCCAACGGTCGTCGAGGAGATCCACGCGTCGACCGACGACACCGACACCGACACCGACACCGACACCGATCCGGGAACGGCTATCGTCGCCGCCGCCGGACGTCGCCGGACACCCAGTGTCAGAGACGTTGCCGGACGCGGAGCGCAGCCCCAACTGCCGGATGGGGTCGAGGGACGTCGGTTCGTGCAGATGCGCGCGGCTGCGAACGTTCCAACGTACACCGCTGGTCAGAATCTTGAGAAGTTCATGGACGCCGCTAAGGCGTTGTCGGCGCGGATCGATCAGTACCCGGTCGACTCCGCCAACCGCACCCCGCGCGCCACGGACAGTCGCGAGATCATCGTGATGTCCGATGGTGGGCGACGGTACCCCATGAAGGACTTCAGCCGACACGGGGCGGTTCAGTTCGTGCGGCAGTTCCCCGATGAGTTGACCGTCCGGGACGGCCAGGGGGGCATGGCGGTTGCGGAGTACGCGGCCAACGAACGGCGTCTTCCTGGTGGGTCGCTGATCGAGTCCGCCAGGCGCGCGGTGAGAGCTGGTCGGTCGTTGACGGCCGCCGCCGGGTGGTGCGCGCCGAGTGACACGATCTGGGATCTGTGCGAACTGGAGACCCTTGACGGACTGCTCGACCTGCCGGAGCTGACAACTAGTCGGGGTGGTTGGCAGATTCCCGCGAACGGTGGTCCGGACTTCTCGACGATCTGGACTGGTCTCGGAACGACGCACCGTAGCGAGGCGCAGGTTCAGGGTGAGAGTCCCGCGAAGACCTGCTACGAGATTCCGTGTCCGGACTTCAATGACGTCAGGTTGGGGGTGGACTACTTCTGTCTGACGGGTGGTCTGCTTCAGCGGCGTGGGTATCCGGAGGTCGTGGCGCGGTTTGGTCGGGGTGCGATGACCGCTCTCGCCCACAAGATCAACATGGGTGTGATCGCGGCCATGGTCACGATCGCGGGGGCAGCGAACGTCATCCCGCCGTGCACCGTCGGTGAGGACGCTCTGTCGTCGTTGCTCGCGGCGATCGAGATCGCCACCGTTGATGCGAAGTATCGCAACCGGATGGGATTCAACGCGACGCTTGAGGTCGTGCTCCCCTGGTGGGTGCTGGCGCAGATGCGTGCGGCGGCTTCCCGTCGGAGCGGAATCGACCTGCTTTCGGTCACCGATGCGATGATCATGGAGTGGTTCGCGATTCGCGGCGCGGTGCCCCGTTTTGTCTACGATTGGCAGGATGCCTACACGGCGGCGGTCGCTGGCCCTGGCGGTCAGTTCGCGTCGCTGGCGCTTCCGCAGACGGTGAATTTCCTCGTGTATCCGGCTGGCACATTCGTGAAAGCCGTACAAAGTGTCGTGAATCTGGACACAGTGTACGACTCGACCAAACTCGGAACGAACGAGTACACCGCTGTTTTTGTCGAAGACGGTTGGGCCGTACTCCAGATGTGCCCCTACGTCCGCCAGTACACCGCCACCGTCGACCCGTGCTCGGATCTCGGCTGCTGTCACTCCTGACCAGGAGCGACCGTAACCGACCAGCTGAGAGACGGTGACCGATGGCAATCACACCCAGGATGGTCGTCGATCCTCCAGAGCCCCGTGGTTTGCGGTACGGGCTGTTCGTCGTCGCCAACGGCCCGAACGACCTCTTGCCGCACGGGGCTGCGGGTGGGGTGACCTACGACCCGGTGTCCTGCGGGCAGGCGCGCTACTACGACACGGCGTGCGGGGGTGACGGGGGCGAGAAGACCTTCGACTCCAACGACGCGCTGATCACGGCGAACCCATTCACCGTGTACGCGTCGCTGACGTGCGGTTCCGCTGGTAGGACTGCGGCCGAACTGGAAACGAAGGTCCTGCGACGGCTGGCCAACGGAGAGCAGACGATCGCCGAGTACGGAATGGGTCTGGTTCTGGCAGCCGGTGCGACACCGCTCGCACCAGCTGACGGAACGATGACCGGGGTTGTCGCGGACCTTGAGGGCTGGCTGTACGGGATCGGCGGGGCCAACTACGGCAACGTTGGCTACCTGCATGCCTCGTCCAGGATGGCCGCGTACGCGGCAGAAGAGAGCCTGGTGGTTCGTGACGGACCGCTGCTGAAGACCCCATTGGGATCGATCTGGTCTTTCGGTGGTGGCTATCCGGACAACGGAATGATCTACATCTCTGGTCAGGTGACCGTGTGGCGAACCCCGGGGATCTTCGTGACGCCACCTGGACAGGTCCTCAATCTGACCACGAATCAGTACTACATGCTTGCTGAGCGGGAGTACGCGGTGGCGTACGACTGCGTGGCGGCATCAGCGGTATTCGATTGGATGCCACTTTCATGATCATTATCAAGAATGTTCCTGGGCTCACCACGCCCGAAGTCATGGCGGCGATCGCTGACCAGGTCCCACTCGAACAGGTCGAAACCGGCTATGGCGGAATCGTCGTCAACGAACGCACCGCCCTGACCTTCCTTCAGCGATACCTCGCGGCGGTCGACGGCGAACCACTCAGTACGAGCGAGGTACCCCCACCAGAGGGAACAACCAGGGCGCGCAGCCCTCGGAAGAGGAAAGAGGAGGTGGCGCCATGACGGCAACCTGCGACGAGTTCCTCCAGGGCTTCGCCGTTCGGCTGACCAAACTTGACACCTGTGGGGCGGTGGTCGCCGGAGCCTGCTCGACAGCCATCTCCGAGGGGTTCATCAAGGTTGAACTCGAAGCGGACGAGGCCGATGGTGAGGAGATCGAACAGACCCTAGCCAACGGAAAGCGCTGCTACTACCGCAAGACCGCTAAGCAGCTCAACGGGTACACGGTCAATATCGAATTCTGTAACGTGGACCCGGAGCTGTTCAACATCGCCACCGGCGTCAGTTTGATGCTCGACGATGCGGCATCGCCGGTGGCGCAGGGTTTCGCCGTCGACTCAGCTACCTACGCCACGGCGCATTTCGCCCTGGAGATCTGGACGGATCTATCAGACGGTGGATGCCTGGACCCCAGTGGTCGCAAGTGGGGATACATGCTCCTACCGTGGCTGCACAACGGCACGGTGTCACCACCGACGATCGAGAACGGGTCGGCAAACTTCATCGTCAATGAGGCGATGACCCGCGACGGTAACCAGTGGGGTGTGGGGCCGTACAACATCCAGACCACTCAGCTGGGTGTGCCGTCGCCGTTGTTCTCCCCGATCACTTCGACGACGCACTACGTCCTGTATAAGGTAAACACCGCTCCGCCAACGGGAGTGTGTGGTTGTCAGACCCTGGTACTGCCCACCTGATCGACCAGCCGGGGCACGGATAGTCATCTGTGCCCCGGCTTTCCCAGGAGGGACTGAGCATGGCGCTCCCACCAGATATCAACGTTGTCACGATCACCGGAACGTACATTGGCGGAGACGCGGTAGCGGAATCAGGTTTCGTGACGTTCCTGCCCTCCGTCGACACGATCCGAGATCCCGCGAGCGACCAGGTTGTGAAACTGGCACCACAGCGGGCGGTGCTCGACGTGGCTGGACATTTCACGATCGATGTAATCGCTTCGGACGATCCGGACATCGTCCCGACTGGCTGGTACTACACCGTCACGGAGCGGGTCACCCGTCATGATCAACGTAGTTGGTTCATCCGGGTCCCATACACTTTGGTCAGTATCGATCTAGCGGACATTCCAGAAGTCACTGATCCCTCTGGCCCAACCTACCCAGCAATGACCTCTGCCGTTACCTCCGTCGTCGGACAGGTTGGCGACGTTACCGGAGCGGAGATCTTGGCCGATGCCACGGTGGCCGCAGCGTTCGCTACCAAGGCCGATGAGGCTGACCTCACTACCCTGGCTGGGGTTGTCGCTACCAAGGCCGATGAGGCTGACCTCACTACCCTGGCTGGGGTTGTCGCTACCAAGGCCGATACCAGCGCGCTCGCCACGTTGGTCCCGTACACCGGGGCTACGAATGACGTGGATCTTGGCACGCGCTCGCTGCGCTCCGATAACGTCGCCGTCAACGAGGGCACGTTGACCGATCCCACGGTCACTGATCTTGGTGGATTGCAGGTATCGGTAACCTCCGTCGATTGCCTGATCCGCTCCGACACCACCTACGGAGACGACGGATGGCTGTACCGGGCAACCGTCCCCGCAGCGATTCTGCCTGTCGTGGACAACGCGGTTAACCACCTGTACGTCACCTATAACGCTGGTACACCGGTCTACGCGATGACGACTGACCGTAATGTGTTGAACCTGTCGAATACGATCCCGACGTTCCGTCTTCTGGTACAGGGCGGTGCGGTCACCGCGATGCTGCCGTTCGGTTTCATGGGGCGTTCGGCTGGTATTCGGTGGCTCTTGCGTGAAGTTCGGATCACCGATCCGGTGGGTGGGGTGCGCGAGTCCGGACTGGGGTTGAGCGAAACCGCGACCAGGGTTGTCAACGTCGCTTCTGGTACAGCCTGGTTCGTTTTGAATCACCTCGTACTTCCTGCTGTCGCTCAGGGCGGTGCGGGCGTCTCGTCGTATCTGCTTCACCACGTGGCTGGGGTATGGACAGAAACTTCAATAACCCAGTACAACAATATGCAGTATGACAACGGTACAGATCTGGTCACGTTGACGAACAATCGGTATGCCGTGAACTGGGTGTATCGAAGTCTCGCCACGTCCGAAATCATCATCGTCTTGGGTGGTGGCGACTACTCGGCTAGCAGTGCCTTGACGTCAGCCGTTCCGACAACCCCATCACACATCGACGAATTTTACTATCTGTGTGGGCGGATCATCGTCCAGAAAAACGCGAGCACTGCCTATAGCATCGAGAACACCGATACCGCGCAATTCGCGTCCAGTGCTGTGACGTCCCACAACGATCTCGATGGGTTGCAGGGTGGGCAGATCGGGGAGTACTACCATCTGACAGCAGCCGAACACACGTCGATCGGTACGATATCAACGGGGATGGTTCCGTATACCGGAGCTACCGGAAACGTCGATCTCGCCACGCACTCGCTGTATGCGGACAACGTGCCATTCACCGAGGGTGTGGTCACCGATCCGGTGATCACCGATGCGACCGGGGTCGCTGTGGCGATCACCTCCTGTGAGGTGCTCATCCGGTCGGATGACCTGTGGGGTGGCGACGAGCGGCTATACCGGATGACCGTACCGGCGGTGGCCAGTCTTGCCCTGACCGACAACACGGTGAACTATATCGATGTGATCTGGAATGGTGGATCACCCATTTACGCGGCCACCACCGACAGATTCACCATCAACTTCTCCGATCGTATTCCAGTCGCACGGGTCGGCATGGAGTCCGGAAGCATCGAATACCAACTGATGTACGGATACCTAGCAAAGGGATCAACGTCGAGGAACACTGACCGGGTGTTGAAGACCCGGGGCCGTGGTGGTATCGAACGCGAATCTGGACTGGGAATCAGCGAGTCCGCGACACGGGTCGTGAGTATCGGATCAGGTGCCGTGTGGTTCGGACTTCAAAGATTCTCTTTGAGTGCTGTGACGTCCGGAGTCGGAGGAACTGGTTTCCATCTGTGGTATCACTCGTCCGGTGTGTGGACGAATACGACGATCACCCAGTACAACAACACCCAGTACGACAACGGTACCAATCTAGCGACTCTCACCTCCAACAGATACGGCGTTAACTGGGTATACCGGAATCTCGTCACGGACGAAATCGACATCGTCCTGGGAATCGGGGACTACACCCTAGCTCAAGCTGAGGCGTCAACTCTCCCGTCCATTCCGGAAATGGTTGCCGCATTTTACGTTCTGTGTGGGCGGATCATCGTCCAGAAAAACGCGAGTACGGCGACGACCATCGAAAACGTCTCAACGACCACGTTCAATACAGCCGCCGTATCGATCCACAACGACCTGTCCGGAATACAAGGTGGAACCACCGGCGAGTACTACCACCTCACCAGCTCCCAACATGCCGCGTACGGAACCGCAACCGCACTGGCAGCTGGAACACCTGCGTCAAGTGCGGCAGCTGGAACACCTGGACAGGTTCTCTACGACACTAACTACATCTATGTCTGTGTTGCCCCAAATACCTGGCGACGTGCCACTTTGAACATTTTTTGATGGAGAACCATGACGATCAGACTTCCGATCGCATCCCGGAACGCAGCGGCTAACGCGGTCGTCGACTTGGTCGATGCCGGGGCCGGTTCCGGTCTGATTCGGCTCTATTCCGGATCCCAGCCGGCCAGCGCTGACCTTGCCGCCACCGGAACACTCCTAGCTATATTCACATGCAACGATTCGGCGTTCGGGCCGGCAGCGGGTGGGACGGCGACCCTCGTGGTTACCCCAGCACTGTCGGCGACCGGGGTCGCCGCTGGTAACGCCGGGTGGTTCCGGGTCGTCGACAGCACCGGAGCAACCGTGTTTGACGGATCTGTCACAGCAAGTGGTGGCGGCGGAGATCTGATCATGAGTACGGTCACGGTCAGCGTCGGTCTGGCACTGAATCTGACCGCTGGTACGACGACGATGCCGGCATCCTGATGGCAACAGACTGCCAGCTTGCCGCGAACCTACCAGCCGTGGATCTAGCGCTTACGGAATCGAGTTCGGCAACCGGAGCGGTCACCGCGTCCCTGCCCGATCTCGCAGCACACATCACGGTAGGGGCGGTAACCCCACCACCGGCGATGGTGGCGACAGCGGCGACGCGGGACCTGCTCGCCACCGCCACGGTTGTCTGAGGAGAAGCGATGCCATCCAACGTCCTGCTAACCCTACGGCAGAGCAACGACGAGATCATCGACGTGGTGATCACACCAAACTCGGCGCTCGACGATCTGTCCCTGGTCACCCAGCTGGTAGCTGTGCTGAAGCCGGATCAGTGCACGACGGACACCGACGCGTCCACGCTGACATTGACGAGTAATGATCCAACGCAGATCGTGATCACGGCGCAAACCGCCCTGTCGATCTCCGCGACGGTGTACGTGCCCGCGTCAGCGCTACTGGTGCCCTATAACCGCTGGTGGCGGCTGGACGCGTACGTGGGGACGTTGAAACGGACCGCTCTGTATGGTCTGGTCACCCTGATCGACCTCTAGGAAAAGGGCAACGATGGTATCTCCGTGCGGATGGACGGTCACGAAGTGTGGATGTGGGACCTGTTGGGATACCTATACCCCGCAGGTCAAGGCCACGGCGAGCGCCCTGGCAACGATGGTGATGTGGGCGGCGACCGGACGTCAGTTCGGCAGGTGCCAGATCACGGTACAGCCCTGTACCCGACGGGAGCTGATCCCCGAGTACCAGACCTATCCGGTTGCGGCTGAGGGGTTCATGTCCGGGCCGTACATCTCAGGTGGGGTTTGGCACAACGACTGCCCAGGGTTGGACGAATCGACCTGTCCGTGTTCGGTCGACGGGTCCTGTTCGGTGCTGCTGTCCGGAACAACCACCACGGCGGGCATCGTCGCGATCACGATTGGTGGGGTGCTGCTTCCGGCCGGATCGTACGTGATCATCAATGGCAACACGCTGGTGCGTACTGATGGTCAGTGCTGGCCTTCGTGCCCGTCCCTGACCAGTCAGACGATCCCGGATTTTGAGGTCACCTACCTGGTGGGGTTGCCGATTCCCGAAGCTGTCCAGGCCGCCACGGAGCGGCTCGCGTGCGAATTTGCAAAAGCCTGCAAGGGTGGGCCGTGCGTGCTCCCCCAGGCGCTGAAGTCTTTGACCAGACAGGGCGTCGAGGTGGAGATTGCCAGTCTCCCGGAGGACCCGAACCTGATCCGTACCGGAATCAGGGAGGTCGACCTGGTGATCGTGGCGATGAACCCCAACGGACTGATGCAGCGACCGACGGTCCTGAGTCTGGACCTGTCGATGCCGAGGAGAGTCACCTGATGACGACGCCGTTGTATGACCTGGTGGTCGCCCCGGTGGTGGCTGATCTACTTGCGTGTCTGACGGTTGAGATGGGGAAGACTCCGCAGCCTCCGGCGAGCGTGTGTGTGCGGATCGGTAACCGGGTGGACCTTCTGCTGTCGGAGATCTATGACGAGTGCTGCGTGGGGTTGGCGTGGGTGCGGTTGGTCCGACAGTATCCGTCTCGCTCTTTTCCCGATCCTGACGAGACGGCCTCTCCCTGTTCGGTCTCCAGGTGGGCGCTGGTATTGGAGCTGGGGGTGGCGCGGTGTGCCCCGACGGGGGACGCGGGGACCATTCCGACATGTGAGGACTGGACGGCGGCGGCGGTCACCCACTACGCGGATCTTGCCGCGTTACGGCGAACGGTGTGCTGCTACGAGAAAGCGCACCATCCGGACCGGAAGGTCGTGATCTCCGATGCGGTTCCCCAGACGGTCGAGGGTGGTTGTACGTCCGTGACGATGCAGGTCACGATATCGGCGTTGGCATGTGATCCGGTGTGTAGGGAGAGTCCTGGTGGGTAGAAAACAACGTGGCGTTGCGGTAGATGTTCCGGTGCCAGTGGTGACGGGGGAACCGGGTGCCGTGGTCGATGCGAGGGTGGTCGAGTCGCCCCGGGTTGATCGAGTGTGGGTACGGGTCGAGGTAGCTCACGATGGCCTGTACGCGGGGCAGGTGTACGAAATGGTGCTGTCGCAGCGAGTTCAGGCGCTGATCAGGGCCGGATATTTGGAGATTGTGGTACCTCCGGATGGTGTCTGGCCAGTCTGATAGGTGGTGTCGTGGCTGATCTGTTTGTGATCAAGTTTACGAAGGTCACGATCACGGTTGATCGACCTGCGGCGACCAGGGTCGCACGGGACGAGGGCGTTCGCCGGGTGACGACGTTCTGCCGACGGACACAGAACCAGTCGATCATCGACTGTCCGGTGGACACGGGGAACTTGCGTGGTCATCATCGAATGCGGGTCAAGACGATGGCGACAAAGGTCGTTGGTGAGGTCTACAACGATGCCGAGTACGCGGCGGCGGTCCACGATGGCAGCAAACCTCATGTGATCGTCGGACGCAGGATGCGTAAGCCGACGAGGAAGCGTAAGTACCGGGGTGTGAAGACTTTGCGTTTCACGATCGGGGGGATGGTGATCTACCGGCGACGCGTCAATCATCCGGGTAGCAAGGGGCGGCCGTGGCTTCGGGAGGCTGCTAAGAAGATCGCTCAGTCGGAGGGGTTTGACTGGAGTTCTGGATCCGCTGGTGAGGCCGCGTAAGGTTTGATCATCGTATCGGACACGGAGGAAGTGAGGACGCGATGACATCACCGAAACGGACCGCATCGGGGCATGCCACGGGTGCCAAGGGTGCCACGCGGAAAGTGACAGCTGTGCCAGCGGACGGTGTACCGGACACGGACGAGATTGCTGTGGTCGGTGAGGGTCCGTCTGTGGGTGAGACTCAGCAGGGCGGGAAAGAACGGCCGGCGGGGATGGTCACAGCCGATGGGCAGAAGCTGAAGACTGATCATGTGACGTTCAGGGGTCGCACGATGGTCGTGGGTGTTCCGGACGAGGTGCAGTTGTCGATCATGCAGCGGTTCTCTGATCAGTACTCGGCTATGGCGGACAGCAAGATGGTCGACGCTAAGGTCGCCGTTCGGATGTCCGGGAGGGCGATATCGATCATCCAGTCCGTCCTGACTGACGAGGATGACAAGGCGTGGGTAGAGGACGCCCTGCTCCGTAAGGATTTCGAGATCATGGACGCGCTGTGGATCGTCGAGGAAGCCATGGCACGGCTCAAGGTCGCGAATGCGCCGAACCGCGAGGGACGGCGTGCGGCAGGAAAGAAATCCCGCCTTGTGACCAGTTGAGGTGAAGGACTCAGATGGTCTGGCTGCACTTCGGTGCTGGCCGGTCGAGGTGGAGCTGGCCGGACGGTCCTATCGTATTTCGGGTCGTCCGGCCATAGATTGGATCTTGAAGTTAGCTTACGAGAACTGGCTGGGAATCGTCCCCGGGATGGTCGAGGGTGACGAGATCGACGACATGATCGAGAGCGGGGATATTTCTCTCAGGGCGCTGGTGGCAGCGGGGAGGGACGCTACGGCGACGGCTACGGGTATGCCGTGGTGGGCTGCCTGCCGGTTAGTTAAGGCAACGGTAAGTGATGTCGAGTTGGTTGGCGCGCTGGTGCTGGCTGGGGTCGACGTCGAGCGCGTGTCGATCGGGGCCTACGTCGCTGCTACGTACCGGCTGATGATGGACGGTCGGGACAAGAAGCAGCGGGCGTCTCTGGACGCGGACATCACTAAGGTTCCGAAGGGGATCCGGACTGAGGAGTTGTACGACTCGCAGAAGGCGGGTCAGCAGTTCGAGAGGGCGTTTGCCAGGCAGCGCACGCCACAGTAACGGACCTGATTTGGGGGAGATGGGATACACATGGTGATGCCACACCATTTGACGACGCGGAGTGATGATGAGCAGAAAGCACAAGGACGGCGACGAGGTACCGGTGGAGATCGTCCACGCGAACAACAGATCACGATTTTCCATCATCGGTGGGGTGATCTGCGCCATCGTCGTAGTGGTTTTTGAGATCGTTGGCGCCGATTTATGGTCAATCACGGTTGTTTCGGTAACGGCGATAGGCCAATTTGGTCGAGCCTTGTGGCATCAGGGGTACTCGACCGGCTATCGGGGTGGTCTGTCGTCGACCTACCGTGTCGAGCCGCTCGGGCAAGCCACCGATACGCGGTGGGACGTTTCGTGACACCCCACAGATCGGCTATGGCGGTAGCTGGCCCACCAGGACGGTTCGTGTTTGTCGCCCAGGTAGCGACCGACAGCACGTGATCCCAGTGGTTGTCCGGCCAGCTGCGTGACCCGGAAGGTTTCAGGCTCGCGGCGGCCGTCCACCACACCTCGTCAGGGGTGATGGTCTGGACGGCCGCCGCGAGTCGTTGTATCTGGGGTAGGGGGAGACGAGATAGGGCCGCTTGGTTGATCCGGCCGGTTGGATGTCTGGTCGTGATGGTCAGTTGACTGATCCGGTGGTGCTCGTCGAGGCGGATCGTGACGAGCAGGGGTGATCCTGGATCGTCGATGGTGATCGCTCCCTGGTCGCCGATGGTTACTTGGGCGTCTTCTGGGTTGAGGAGTGTCATCATCACCATGGGATGATCATATTCTGACGTTGGATTGATCTTAACCACCAATCATGATCATGATATGGCGAAGACCGGTGAAGCCTCGATCCTGGCCGTAGCGGATGTCAGTAAATTCGCCGCCCAACTCCAAAAAGACCTAAACTCCGCCATAGCGGGCATAAAGCTCAACGCTGACAACCTAGGCAAGCAAATCAGCCAGGGCGTCAAAGAAGGCGTCGACCAGGCGAACACCGAACTCCGCCGTCTGGGCGATCAGTCTGGCCAGACCACCAACATCATCACTGCCAACTCGACTCGCGCCGGACAGAGCATGGCCGCCGCGTTCAGCCGCGTCGGATCTGAGATGAGCGGCATCGGCGAGCAGATGTCGATGTTCGTGTCGTTGCCCCTGGCTGCCGCTGGCGCAGCGTCGGCGAGAGCGGCCGGAAATTTTGAACAGATGATGAACCGGGTCAAGGCCGCCACAGAGGCGACCGGGCCGGTGTTCGAGCAGCTACGACAGCAGGCAATCGATCTGGGTGCCACCACCGCGTTCTCGGCGACTGAAGCCGCTGGTGCTATGCAGATCCTGGCAACTGCCGGATTCAACACCACGCAGATCATGGAAGCCGTACCCGCCGTCCTCGACATGGCAGCCGCCGGAGCGGTCGACCTCGCAACGGCTGCCGAGATCGGCTCGGACATCCTCAACGGTTTTGGTTTCGAGGCCAAGGACCTGAGCAAGGTCAACGACGTGCTGGCGCGCACGTTCATGGCGACCGCGACGAATCTCGTCGACCTGGGAAACAGCTTCAAGTACGTCGGTCCGATCGCTAAGGGCGTCGGATTGTCGTTCGAGGAAACCTCGGCGGCTATCGGATTGATGGGCAACGCGGGCATCAAGGGCGACATGGCGGGCACCGCCCTACGGGGAGCGCTTTCTCGGCTCATGTCCCCGACGAAGGACGTCACCGAGGTGTTGACGAAATTAGGCATCTCACTTACCGACTCCAGTGGGAAGATGCTGCCGCTCGTCGACATCATGAGACGCCTGGAAAACTCTGGGGCGTCCACTGCCGACATGCTGAAGCTCTTCGGCCAGGAAGCCGGTCCGGGCATGATGGCCCTGCTGACGCAGGGATCCGGAGCGTTGGCGAATCTGACGACGCAGCTGCGAAATTCTGGTGGTACGGCTGACAAGGTAGCGAAGACCCAGATGCAGGGGCTGAATGCCCAGCTGGACAACCTGTCGGGTGCTGTGGAAACCCTGATGATCGCGATCGGCGATGCTGGTCTGCTCGCGGTACTGACACGGGTAGCAACCAAGATGACAGATCTTGTCGGGTCGATGGCACAGACCTCTCCGGTCGTCTTGAATGTCGTGACGGTTATCGGCGCGTTACTGGCCGCTGCGGGTCCCTTGCTGTTCATCACGGGGAAGATCGCCGAGGCGATCGGGTTCCTCCTTCCGTGGATCAAGAAGTTTGGTACGGCTTTCAAGGCGTTCGGCACGGGAGCAATGGCATTCTTCGCGACGCCGGCTGGGTGGGTGGTGCTGGCAATCGCGGCGATCGTGGCCGCGATGGTGATCGCCTACAAGTACTCCGACAAGTTCCGGGCGTTCGCGCAGCGTGCTTTCGTGGCGGTTGGGAACGCGGGTAAGTGGCTCTGGGAGAGCGCGTTGCAGCCGGCGTTCAAGGGCATCGTCAAGGGAATGCAGCTGTTACGGCAGAGAGTCGGGCAGCTGTGGACCGTGGTGCGTCCGATCTTCACGGGTCTTGGGCGGGTACTCATGGCTGCGTGGAGTGGGCAGATCCGGCCGGTGTTGCAGGGTTGGGCGGCTGGGTTCGTGTCTGCGGGAGCGAGGATCAGGGCGTTCTGGATTAGTTCGGTGGTACCAGCGATCGGGGCGATTGTCGGCTGGTTCCGCGTGTTGGCAAATGTGATCCGTACCTGGTGGGCGGGGAACGGTGATGCTGTTTTCAGTGCTGCCCGGGGTGTGATGACCCAGGTCGGCGGGATGATCGCGACGATATGGTCGGGTGTGATAGCCGTTTTTCGGGCGGTTGGGGCGGTTGTCGGCTGGGTATTCACAAATGTGGTTATTCCGGTCGTGAAGGCCGTAATCGCTGTGATCAAACTCTTAATCGATGTGATCATCGCCTTGAAGCCGGTGTGGATCATCATCGGTGCGGTCATCGCCGTAGCCGTTGGTGTGATCATCGCGGTGGTGCGGGTTCTCTGGGCGGCATTCGTGTGGGCGTTCAACGCGATAGCGGCCGTCGTTCAGTGGCTGTGGGGATCGGTGATCAAACCGGTGTTCTCACTTCTTGGCGTGCTGATCCAGGGCGTGGCGGCTGTGATCCAGTGGCTGTGGACGTCGGTGATATCGCCAGTCGTGATGTTGATCGCGACCGCGATCGGCGTGCTCGGGTCGGTGCTGATCTGGTTGTGGAGCAACGTCGTGGTACCGGTCTGGAATGCGATCGGCGCCGTGATCTCGTTCGTGTGGACCTCGATCATCATGCCGGTCTTCAACGCGCTGAGGACGGCGGTCGGCGCGGTGGTCGCCGTGTTCCAGTGGTTGTGGAATACGTTCTCACCGGTGTTCGCGGCGATCGGGAATCTCATGTGGACTATCTGGTCAGGGATCATCTCGATTGTGTTCGACCTGATCAAGGTGGGGTTCGCCGTGATCTGGGGCGTGATTCAGGTCTGGTGGACGGGTTTCAAGATGGTGCTCAACGCTCTCGGCGCGGTGTTCACCTGGTTGTGGGGTGTGATCAGTCCGGTGTTCGCGGCGATCGGCGCGGTGTTCGTCTGGTTGTGGAATGTCGCGAAGATGGCGATAGATGGTGTTGGTATGACGTTTGCCTGGCTGTGGGGAGTCGTCTCTCCGGTGATCAGCATGATTAGTAGTGCGTTGTCGTGGTTGTGGGGCGTGATTGTAACGATCTTCAACGCTGTCGTGATGTTCGTTCGCTCGGCGATCACCCAGATTGTTACTGCGGCAAATGGGGTGACCGCATTTGTCAATGCGATATCTGGACACTTCCAGGCGGTTGTCAATTCGGTTCGCGAAAAAATCGGTGCCGTCACGGATTTTGTTCGCGGACTTCCTGGTCGGATCATCGCAGCTGTAGGTAATCTTGGAAGTCTTTTGTACAATGCTGGTCAGAATGTGATCAATGGCCTTATCGATGGTATAGCGTCACGAATAGGGGCATTGCGAGACAAGATGGCATCGGCTGCCCAGTCGATCAGAGACCATCTGCCATTCTCACCCGCGCGGATCGGCCCACTGTCAGGACGGGGAGATCCCACCCTGTCCGGCGGTAAGATCATGACGATGATCGCGGGGGGTATGGATTCGAAGATTCCAGAGATCCTGTCCTCGATTGGATCGATAGCGGGTGCCATCTCTACCGGGCTGGCAACTTCTGGATCCATGGGGATGGCCCCGGTGTCTGACGTGCTTGGCGTGTCCCGTACCGCGCTGGCCGTCGCTAGTCCTGGTGGCGTTGGTGTCCCGGGTGCTGAAAGGACGACGCTCACCTATCAGATCACGGTCAACAGCCTTGACTCACGAGGGGCCGCCACCGCTGTCGTGGACGCGATCAAGGAGTACGAGCGACGTAATGGTAAAGGCTGGCGCACATGACATTGGTTCTGTTCGAGGACGCGTGTGAACCCGGGGTAGAGCTGATCGTAGAGCTAGGTCTGATGACTCCGACCAGTTCGTCTGCGATCTGGGACGTGTCTCTGTGGGACTCGGCGATATGGGGTACCGGCCCGGATCGAACGGATGTTTCTGCCTATGTTAGGTCGTTTGAGACGGATAGGTCTTTTTCGTCCGATATGAGAACATGGAATGCCGGATCTGTTCGAATAGTGCTAGATAATCCTGACGGTAGATTCAGTCCGGACAACCTGGAACCAGGCGCACCTTATGTCGCCGCCGGATTAAGTGGTATGAGACCAGGTTGTCATATCTGGATATCAATGGTGTACAACGGAACAACCTATCCCATATTTTTTGGATACGTGACAGACCTCGACGAGGGATGGGCTCTGCACGGAATCAGCCCCAGCGACTGCAACACGAGCGACCCAGAACTCCTTGAACGAACCGGCGACGCCATCATGACGATCGTTGGAGTTGACGACTGGGGACGGCTGGCACGCCAGAAGAAGCAACTTCCCGTAGCACCAATCGGCGCTGGGGACACCTTTGGACAGCGGGTCTCACGAATTCTGTCCGCAGCCGGCTATACCGGGCCGGTGACCCTTGGTCTAGGTGTCATCACATGTCAGGACACCGATCTTTCTACTGAGGTGGTCACAGAGCTCAACAAGGTTGCGCAAAGCGAGGGTGGGGCCATCTGGGACAATGTAGAAAATATTGTCGCCAAAGGTAGATACTCACTCATTGAGGAACCAAGATCGTCAACCGTGCAGGTTGCCTACGGGGACAACCCAGATGCCGGAGAGATCATGTGGTCCGACATAAGTGTCGCTCCGGTCAGTGACGAAAAGATAATCAATCACGCCGTCTACGCACGATCGGGTGGAACACCTCAGGAATACAGAGATGCTACGAGCACGGTCCTGTACGGGGTGTGTGATGACGATAGTCAACCCACTGATCTGATCTGCGAAACTGATGCGCAGGTAGCGGGTTTGGCGCAGTGGAGAGTAATAGTCGGTAAGGACCCCGAAGCACGCATCGAATACATAGAGCTGAAACCACGGTGTGATCTTGCTTTGCTGGCGCCTCTGGTTCTGGAGACACAGATACGTGATCTCGTATCGGTAAGAGTCAGACCACCATCAGCTCAACATCACTACATGTATCGAGAATGCTTCATATCAGGAATAATTTTTACTGTGGCACAAAATGATTGGACGGTAAGATTCGGTCTCTCTACCGCAACCGCATATCGCATCTACAGCAACAGTAAATGGGGATCGGGAACATGGGGCGCCAATGATACCGATCAGACAGCGGCGAGGTGGTTCGTGTGAGTGATGAGTTAGGACGAGAGTTTCTTACGCCGGACATAGTAGTGTGGATTCATCCCATAAACACTACTGCACATCCGTCTTATCGTCCCGGATACCGCTGGGCGGTACACGCTGGCGGGAAAGCTCCATCAGACCTTCGATTCTGTTGCAATGCCGGACGTGAGGACACGTTGACGGAAGCACGGATCGTTGGGGAGTCGCATGGGGTCGCGGCGTGCAAGGCGACAAGAATACTGGGTGTAAGCGCGCGATATTTTGTGCGCGAAATCGGATGGGATCCCATACCGTCAGCAGCCGATGATATTCCACATGAAATATGGAAGGAGGGACCCTTGCCATGAGTCTCATATCTGATGTGGTGGCGGGAACGGTCATCACGGTGTCGTGGGGGAACGCTATTCGCGATCAGGTGATCGCGACGTTTCCAGACGAGGCGACCAGGGACGGAAGTCTTGCCGCTACCGCCGGAAGATATGCGGATGTCGCAAGTATAAACTCTCTGACGCGAGGTAATGGCGCGACATGGGATATTGTGGCGTCGAAAAATCTGTTCGCTAGTCTTTCGGCAAGTGCTGCGGGCATATCGAACAATACTGTTCTTGCCAGTATCGCGGGTCTTTCCATTCCAGTTTTGGCTAATCGTGTATATCAGCTCTATGCGGATATTCTGTACGATGCAGCTGGTGGAGCTGGTGCGGCACAGATGAAAGCCGGATGGTCTGGACCGGCAGGAGCGACCATGGTATGGGACAACCTGGGTCCTGTGGTCAATGGTCCTGCCGGAGTCTCCGCAACTCCAACGTTTGACGTGTCTGCCATAACCGACGCGCGAAGCTTTGGTGCTGCCGGAGTAGGAACTCCGGTACACGTCATCATCAACGGACGACTTGTCGTAGCCGGAACAGCTGGAAATCTGGCTTTCCAGGCCGCACAGGTCGTATCATCGGCCAATGTTACGACGATTCGTGTAGGCTCGTACATGAGTCTTGTCATGCTGGCATAGACTAGCTCCATGCTGCTGAAGAGAATGTGCTACGCCGTGGTACTTGCCACGGCGATGGCAACAACAGTGATGTTCTGTACGACACCCGAATTTGGTGCTAGTGCTGACACGCCGATGCCTCCCGTTTCAGGCGTTACCCTGTCTGGGCTCGACGCGCACGACGGAACCATCTACCAGGACGATTCCACGCTTTACCTGGTTGGCACACGGTACGGATGTGGCTACGAATGGCAAAACGCGAATTCGCCATTCTGCGGTTTTGGGGCGTGGGAATCAACGTCTGGAATAGGTGGTCCGTGGACGTACCGTGGGCTGCTGTTCGACCCGACCGGTATGAACACGACTCGGAACGAGCCGTGGAAGACCACGTGTAACACCGGCGGCAACGGATGTTTCAACCCCCGAATGGTCCAACGCCATGACGGGGTTTGGGTGCTCTACTTCAACGCCCCCGCCGAGACGATCCGGGGCCGCGACGAGGCGTACTACGTGATGGGCTGCAACGGTCCTACCGGGCCGTGTGGTGCGTCAGCTGGTGCTCCGCACGGGTCGACGCGTCAGTTGCCAATGGGTGCCTGCAACATGGGAGGCGATTTTTCGATCATTGTCGATGGAGCCACCGCCTATCTGGCGTGCTCGTCCGGATCGATAACAATCGAACAGCTAGATTACTGGTGGACCACGGGTATCGCGAATCAGGTGACTGGCGCTGGTGCGGTACGCAATGTCTCGTACCTGAGCAATGCGGAGGCCCCAGGATTTTTCAAGGCCCCGGACGGCATGTGGGTGATGACGTACGGGGATCCGATGTGCGGCTACTGCGCTGGCACCGGGACGGCGTACTCGGTTGCACAGACTGCTATGGGCAATCCCACGCCGGCTACCAGCCCGCTGGGGGTGTGGCTGCCACCTGCGAACGTCGGGTGGGCCGCTCCGAGCAGCGGCCGACGCAGTATCTCTGGCACCTCCTGTGGTGGTCAGCCGCGTACCGTCGTCAGCGTTGACGGCCAGCCCTACCAGTGGATCGACCTCTGGTACGGATCCGCCAACGAGACCAACGCCAGCGTGCGCCTGGAGCCGATCGTGCTGACCGGACAGGCATGGCGCGCACCGGCTGACGGTCAGGTTTGGCGCGGCGCCATCCGCGCCTTCACCTGCGAGTAGGGGGGGACGTATGAGCTGGAGAGTCGCACGCAGTCTTGAGGTTCTACGCGATCAGATCAACGCTGCGTACCCGGGTCGGAATACGGCGTCGGATGGCACGATCGGGGACGCCGCCCACCAGGCCAGCGTCAGTGATCACAACCCGGACGCTGGCGGGGTGGTCCGCGCGTTGGACATCACCCACGACCTGGACAGCGGGTGTGACATCGACCGGCTTACCGACGAGCTGGTCGCGAGTCGTGATCCTCGGATCTCGTACCTGATCGCCAATGGCCTGATCACGGGACCGGACTACGGATGGGTATGGGATTCCTACGATGGATCGGATCCCCACACCAATCACTTCCATCTGTCGGTGGTGGGAGATGGGCGCGCGGACGATCCCCGTCCGTGGGATATCGCAACTGCCGTGAGCGTTCCGGGAAAGGATGATCGAGAAATGCGTACTTTGATGCGGTATAAGGGTAGTCCGCACGTTTTCCTCACCGATGGTCTGATCGCCCGATGGATCAGGAATGAGGCAGAAATAGCCGATCTCCGCACACTCGGCGCGGATGGGTCCATCCGTCTCGGCAACGGCGGTCAGGTGCGGATCGTCACCCGTGAGGAGTTGATCGGTCGCATCATCGGCCCTGTACCCGCTGAGTGGGAGGACTACGCCGATAGTCCCGTGACCATCACCGATCAACAGCTCTTCGTGCTCGCTGCGGAGGTCGCAAAGGTACTGGGTGCGCGGATGGATGATGTGGACGGCATGGTCGGTCGGATTGTCTCCGCCCTCGTGGCGGCGGGTAATGCCGCTGGGACAGTGGAGTGATCAAAGGCGGCTGGAAGTCGATCGTGTTCCTCGGAGCCATCGGTGCCGTCCTGGGATGGGAGATTTTCGCGTCCTGGGACGGCGACGAGACTTCCTCACCGTTGACCGATCTGATAGTGACCTACGTACCGGCTGAGGTCACCACGGTGATACTGGGTGGGCTGATCGTATGGCTACCGGTACATTTCGCGATTCGGTACTACAGGAAGACCCGAAGACAGCGGGACGATGACGTGGGCGGATCGTGATTCGTGATTTGTGAAGTTTGATCAATTTCATGGTGAGTACAGTTCGAAGGTCCGGCATGGTGTCGGACCTTCGAACTGTCAGGGGAGAATGTGACCATGGCAAAATTCTTCGAGCGATTCGAGGATCGGCATCCCTCCGTTACTGGCGTGCTCCGATTCCTGGAGTTCGAGCACCTCGGGAATCCTGCGGCCCACGCGCTGTCGCGTGAGTTCGCGCGACTGGCTGAGCTACTACTTGAGGTGCTTCCTGACGATCCGGAGCTGAGCGCGACACTTCGTAAGCTCCGCGAGGCCAAAGACTGTGCGGTTGGATTGGTGGCTGTGGTGGATAAGTCTCGGGTGGAGAAGGACAGCGATGCTTGATGATCTTGTTGTGTGGTTGAAATTCCAGCTGGCCAGGGAAGAAGCCATGGCCAGGGATGCGGGAGACGGAGACGCCGGACGCTGGAATTTCGAGACTGATAGTGGTGGTGGATGTGCGCAGATACGCAATGGCGTTGGGGACGTCGTTGTGTATGGCGAGGGCAATGCGACTGATGAAGAAGCCGCCCATATCGCATATCATGATCCACTTTTTGTCAGCAGTGATATTTCGGCCAAAAGACGAATCATCATCCGCTGTCTGGAGGTGATCGAGACGGCGAGTGACCATCACACCGTCGAGTCGTGTGACGAGGATGATGCAGTCCTCGCCGAGGCCGTGCTCCGGGCACTCGCGTCGGCCTACGCTGATCGTCCCGGATATCGCGAGAAGTGGAGGCCGTGGTGTTGATGACCTGGTGGTGGCGCCGTGGAGACGTACATAATGCTACGCTTGGGGGTAGTTATATGGTACGTTACCCCGTTAAATCATGGTGATGATGATGGATCTCGCTGCTCGTGATGTTTCGTTTTTGAGGCGTGAGCTGATCGACTGGCTCGATCAGCAGGGGGTGGACTGGTTTCATACGATGATCTTGATGGGACGGCAACAGATCCGGCCTGAAGGTCCACCCCGTCAGGTTGCCGAGTTTCTAGCGGCGTATGAGCGTAAGCGTCTTTCCGATGCGGATCTGTGGTTTGTCGATGGAGACACCTGCGACCTGGTGAATGCCGCGCATGAGTCGATGCCGCCTTTCGCTCCTGTTCCCAGTGATCTACCGTCGAAGTCTGGATTCGCCTTGTTTCGGCGTCCGGTCATGATCCGGGATCCGATCAGCGATGCGCGTATTAAGGAAATCATTACCCGGTTGTCGCTGTTTACCGCTCACGTTGACGAGGCTCGCGTCATCGAGCAGGTGCACTATTTATCTGTTATGTCTGATGAGTCTGTGTCGAGTGTGATCGCGTCGATGTCTGCTGTCGCTGGCGGTGGTGATTCTCTGAAAACCGAACAACTCCGACAGGAGATCAGCAGAATTTGCAACGCCGATGTTCACGCGACACACGAGAAACTCCTGAAGCAGCATGTGAAGATCGTGGGCGTGTCGTGGTCGCCAGCTCTTGTCAGTAAGGATCCTAGGTTTCCCGTCGGAGGGGTGTGGATGTCGTTTTACGCGGCATCGAACCTGCCCGAGGTGATCTCTGATGAGGGGGTCCTGACTCGGTACCGAGATCTGGTTCCGACGTTGATGATCGACAACGAGGCGGTTATCCCCTGGTATCCCGGTGAGGGGGAGCGCTCCCCGTTCCTACTGCCGATGGATACGGCGACCACCTGGGGATGGGCGCGGTTGGTGTTCGGGGCGTTCCGACTTGGTGCGCAGCGTGGTCTGTGCGAGCGGGTGTCGCAGCGTACGGAGCGCGCGGAACGTCGTCGGACCCAGCGGGCCCAGTTGCCACCGCGAGACGTGACCGTGGTGCGGTTGCGGCGGTCACACCAATCGGAGAAACCTGGAGTCGGGGAAAAAACGAAGCATAGGTATAGGTATCCGGTGCGTGGCCATTGGAGGTCACAGTGGTATCCATCGGTCGAGGATCATCGGCCGATTTGGATTGATCAGCATCTTCGGGGGCCGGAGGGCACGGAGTTGCGGGGTGGTGAGCGCGTCACGGTAGTATGAGATCTCCACCACTGACAGAAAGAGGACCACCTGGGATTCCAGGTGGTCCTCTTTCTGTCAGGGGAATGTCAGATGAGCTGTAATTCCTGTGCTGGTGGGTTTCGATGTGTGACATAGGTCTGGTTGGTGACGGATCGATACACGATCCAGGTCACGGGGTGTTCGGGGACGTAGACGTCTAGGTAGAGAAGTTTGGCATAATCGCGGGCTGCACGCTCCTGGTGATGGTCGCTACCGGGGAAGTTGCGGCCTTCGCGGATGGGGCGTCCCCAGAGGTCGAGCATGGTGACACGGTAGTAGGTGTCGGTTCGGATTATTGTGATCTTGATTCCTGGACTGATATCGGCGGTGATATGGTCACCGACGTTCATACGAGCCTTCGGATTGGCCTCTCGGTTCGTGTCTGGCATCACACCATCATATACCCATGGGTGATGTTCGGGGTGGCGTGAATATCACCCATTCCGTTCGTGGTGTCGCGAGATCCGACGATAGACCATTCCTACGGATACCCCAAGTAGCTGGGCAACTTCGTTATAGGTGTACTGGGTGGCGAGTTCGCTGGTAGCGGCATCAGCTTCCGCTACCAGCCAGCCCCGGACCTTCGTATCCGCTAACAGCGCGCCTACCTTGACGCGCCATTCTGGGGGAAGTGAGGTGATGCAGGCTTGTAGGGCTTCCAGGTCGCGTAGGTGTTCGGGAGGTATCTCCATGGATCAACCATAATCCATGGGTAACGTCTGATGGCGGGGGGTACCGGACAGTCAAAGATGATCTATACACTGTGGCGAGGTGCCATCTGGTACTGGTCACGGATGGCACCTCATCTCTCACTGGTTGTAGTGCAGCTCTGCCTCTTTGAAGGCGAGGTGTACGGTGTGCATCGTCGCGTCCGGAAGATTTCTGGTAGGTCCGTAGATTTCGTTGATCTGGTAGCCAGACCAACCGGACTCGCGCCGAGTGCATCGGATCGCCTCGGCGATGATGACTCCATGGTCGGGGGAAACGTCGATCTGGTAGGGGTTGCCCTCGCCGATGACGAGGACCCAGTGTCCATAGTTCGGATGACGCTCGACGCGTGGCGCGGTATGAATCGGCGCGGTTCCCTCGATGCGCAGGAACGGATTGTCACCGGGGCGACGAGCCTGGTAGTTACGGATTCCTGCTTGGCGTCCGTACCGAGTGAAGTAGATCTCGAAGCAGTATCCGTTTTCGGCTGTGCGGAAGTAGGCGATTCGACGGGTGCGTCGGGTGCATGTTCCGGTATCGGGGTTCGGGACGTAGGCAGTCTTGAGGGAATAGATTTTGAGGATTTCGCCAGTTGTGCCCGTATCGAGAATGAAAAGTCGATTATGGTCTTTGTCGTAGGCGGTGACGGTTACGTTTTCGATCTTGGTTGGCACTGGTACTCCTCGTGAAGTAGGTGGTTCCAACCACACAATAGTACGTCCCCCCGTAGGTTTCCACAACGGGGGGACGTAGAAATCTGATCAGACTGGGTCAGTCTGGCTGATGTCGAACACGTATGCCATCCGGAACATCTGCCGGACCTCTGTTTTCTTGCCCTGCTTGCCCTGCTCGCCCTGCTCGCCCTGCGGAGAGGTGTCCTTCGCGGCGGATCCGGAAATCTCGTACCTTCCGGCCGGAGCAAGGATCTGAATCCCGTGTTCTCCCTTGCGGACCCTACGTCCCTCGTCTTTCCAGCCGTGGATGCCTCGGACGATGGTCGCTTCTGGCATTTGCATGACGATCAGGAGGGCGTTACGTGCGCTGTAGTGGTCGAACCTAGCCGCGTATACCCCCCGCTGGGTTTCGTCAAGGGAGTCCGCGAAGGTCGTGTATCGCTCGGCCAGTGCTGCGACCTTTGCCGCGCGCTCTTCCATCGTGGTGGTACGGCGGGTACGGGTGGTGGTTTTGGCCATGGTGTCCTCCGACTTGGGCGGATTGGTTCCGACCATCTAATCATACGTCCTACCGTAGGATGTTGGCAACGGGGGAGCGTAGGATCACGGGTGTCAGACGAGGAATACGTGAAATATCAACTACTGTCCGATGCGGTGATTGTGAACAACTCTGACCGCCGTATCCTGGAGGTGGTTCCTGCCTGGAATCGCCGCGTGATCAGCAGCACGTACATCAGCAAGCCCCCGTCTTGAAACCAAGACGGGGGCTCGTTATGTCTGATCAGATTTTCAGACTTTCACGGATATTCTTCACCGTTTCTGGAGTAAGAAATTTCTTATTTCCGATTCGACAACTGGAATACTCGTAGGTACTAATTGCTTCAGCCACGACGTCAGCGTCGTATCCTTCTCTGACTAGTTCAATGGTCAGAGACTTTTCGGTTGGATATTTCATCCACTGGTTTCTAACTTGTGCGATGATGGACTTGTAGTCGATCTTGGCTGCCAGTTGGCTGTCGAGATTATCTTCTCGACTTACTACCACGACGTGTGGCATCGCTTTCGTTTCTTTGTCGTCAAGGTTAGCAAGCCACGTACCCGGAGTTCCATCACTGTCGAGCGTGAGAACTACAGCGTAGTTCCCTTCTTTAGTCTGGAGATCTGTGATTGCGTGTGCGGTTTCGTTGACGATCAGATCACTCCATGGGGTAGTTCCCAGCCACAAGGTAATTCCCTCGCGGATGGCCGCAGACCGAGTAATTCCAGCGCGTTTGGCGGTTTCGGTGAGGATAGACAAAATTGCTGGGTCTACGGTGAGCATGATTCTCACGGAATGTGATCCGTCGGCAAGGGAAGGACGTCCATTACTGGTACGGCTGACACGATACTTGATGCCATCTACCAAGATCGCATCTTCGTCGTAATGGCCTGCCTCTTCGAGAGTCTTGATGGATTCCTCATGGATCCTCAGGGAGCGTCCCGTGATCTTGGATTCCACTCCGTGAGTACGGATCAGTCTGGCCACGTGGCTGGCCTGGTCAGTGCTGTCGAACGTAACGATTAGCATCTTGCTCCTTCATGGGTTTCTGATATCACAAGTCTACCATGGATTTCTGATATCACAAATTATTACTGTCATCTGATCGAGTGCCATACTCGCCACTACCAAAAGAGCCAGCCCTCCACTACGACAGCAGTGGAGGGCTGTTGGCACGACCATCAATTCTTATCAATCTTACCAATGACCTGCACTCGGGTATGAGACAATCCCGCGCGATCTCCGATCGCGCGGGTGCTGTCACCCCACGACAGCTGTCGCACGATGAGCTCATCCCTACGGATAGTCAGGGTGGCCAGCTGATCTCCCACCGTGTCAAGCTCTTCCCGAAGCTCGTCCCGAAGCTCTTCTCGAAGCGTATGGAAGTACTCCTTGGCTCCGGTGAGAACTACGTTATCGTTAAGAGCATCGCGTACCTCGATTGCGACCAGCTGGTCCAGCTGGTCGTCAGTGGTGTCTGCGGTAATGTCCAGATGCGCGATCGCACTCGGATCTCCCTGTACATACCACTCGTCCGCTGGATACGTTTTCAGCAGTTCGTCAAAGTCATCGTACGTTTTGATTACTTCGTTGATTTCATATGCCGCATCTATCGCTTCCGTAGTTATCTGATGTCCGCGATGGGTTTCGCCGTCCCAGTAGATCTCTGAGCCGTCGAGGATCAGCTGGGCGATCGGTGCGACCTCGTCAAGCAGAGCGTTTGCCGCGTCCGCTGTGAGGCAGGGTACCTCCCAGCATAGAATTCGCCCATCGGCCACTCCTCGTGGCATGTTGTCTCCGATCGGGTCACAGAAGATGGTGAGATCACCATCTGATAAGTACAGGTGCATACGGATGCGCTGTTCGTTCACCCGACGTGGATCACGACAGTGGAGTTCGTCCACCTCGTTGATGTATCTTTTGTTTACTGGGATGATGTGAGTATCCGGGGTGATGTGCGTATCCGGGGTGATTGCTTCCAGGTCGGCGATGAGCTGATCGAGGTCGGTCAGCTCATCGCCCGTGCTCGCTTCGCGTGCGTTTCTGGCAGCGACGAGAATACCAGCGGGGGTATCCAGATAAGGAAAGTATTGTACGACCGTCGGATCGAGTTCGATGAGTCGATCTCTGTAGACGTCGAGTGTCATGACGCTCCCTGGTAGGTTGGAAACAATGTTACCACAGAAGCTCCACTGCTGTCATCTTTGTTTCCAGTAGATCAGTTGATCTCTTTGACCATCAGATATTGATCATGTACCATCACAGTGGTTTTGCTCCGTGCGCGAAACCTTTCCCCGCGTTAGCGGGGATGACGACACATTGGCCCCCAGCTCCTGATCGAGCTGGGGGCCAATGTGGATATATGTGGATCATCACATGGAGACTGGATTTTCCAAAAGCCATCGCTCCCAGGCAGCAAGTGGCTCGACCCTGGCAGCCGCGATCATCCGCTGGTGCTCGTCGATCCGCTCTTGCGCCTCCACCTGACGAATACGCACCGCGAAACGCACAGAAGCGGCAGCCGCATCAACCTGCCAGGCTGCGTCTTCCCGCCAGTCTGGTCGGGAGCGGTGCATACGCAGGATCCTGGCCGCCGCGAGAGCACGATAGGCATTGAGTTTACAGGTGTCGATCATCGCCTCGCGGTCTTTCATCACTTTCCCCTGTCCGTGTCTGTGGTAGTGAATCTTCAGTTCTCTTCCTACCGAATAACGTACTCCCCCCGTTGATGGAAGTCAACGGGGGCCCGTTAAATTGGTATCGGTAAGGTGGTCACCCGGTTGACTCCGGTCACACCCCATGGCCCAGCCGAGCCCGACGTACCGTGCTGGTCGGGTTTTTCTTTCCGGCCGTGGTTCTATAACCACGGTCATCGATAAGGATCTCGAACCCCCCATAGCGGGGATCATCTACGGTCCAGAGGCACCCCTGGGGGCAGGACAGCGTCTGTGACGACCGTTCGCCAGATCCACGCTCATCGCGGACCTGACGTTCCAGATACTTCAGGGAATCCGTGGTGAGACGGTCGCCGACCTTGAGGTTGGCGAGGATCCTCTGGGTCGCCACGGCGTCCCGCTCCATGGCCCATGCCAGCCTGTTGAGGGCTACCGTACTTGCTCGGTACGCCGTCCTGTCGATGCTTTCCCGCCGAAGCAGGGCAGTGATCACTCTGCTGATGATCTCGATCGTGACGGTGGCCGGGTCGATATGGCGAGCGAGATCCGCCGCGTACTCGCTCTCCAGGGCTGACTTCGCCTCGTCCACCAGTGTTGCGATGTCTGACATTTTTCCTTCCTAGGTTCGTCCCCATCCGGGGCAGTGAGTGGGTGCCCGGGGCGATGTTCTCCGTGGCGGCGTGGGTACCGCGCACCCCAGAGTGGGTCAGCTGCGCCAGCTGACGATCCACTCTCCGCAATCCTCCGCGAGCACCTCACGCGGGTCCCCTCCGTCCGCGTCAATCGCCAGACCAGCGGCACGGAATGCCGAGATCAGAGCTTCAGCCTGGTTTGAGCGCTCCATTTCCAGGTCGTTTCGCCAGGCGATTTCGTGTTCTGTCCGCTCTTGGTGCGCGGCGGGGGAGTCGTCGTAGTCCGGATCGTCGGGGTCGCCCACGAAGTCGGGGGGCATCGGCCATCCGGGCAGGGAGACCGTGACTCGGATTGGATCGTCTGTACGGGGCCAGGACTGTGCCGTTTTCTGGGTTGGGGTGCGGCTGATTCGGGTCTCGATCTTCACCCCGTACGTGGCGGCGGCGGCCCGGATGGTGTGGAGAAGTTTCTTGGTGGGTGATGCGGTGGTAGACATCGTTCTCCTTGTTGGTTCTGGTGGGTGGAGTGACCCACTCACCAAACAATACGTCCCCCCGTTGGTTTTGTCCAACGGAGGGACGTCGAAATTTGTTAGGTGATCATCCCATCTTCTTGATCTTCTCTTCCGCCAGATCGATAGCGTCACGCAATGCCGCTATCGATCCATATCCAGCGTTGTCTGCCTGGACCATCCGAGACACTAGATCAGCAAGAAGACTTCCGTGACGATCAGCGAGGGACAGTAGCTCCACGATCATCGCGGCAGCCCCATCGGGCCCAAAAAGGTAGCCGACCTGTACCTGACGGGTCGTTTTGTTGACCCGTCCCTGAAGCGTCATGTAAATAGCCTGACCAGCTAATTTACCAGCGATGACCTGGTCGACGGTGCACACGTCGATCCCATTCAGGAGGACACAGCCGGTAGTGTCGATAATGAACGCCCCCCGATCGTGTGGTCCACCAGGACCTGAGATGCTACCGCCGAGACGGATTGGGTCGATATTTTCCGAAGTGCTCACTGTTGTTACCTTTCACTCGAAAGTGGTACGTGCTGTCTTCTCAGCGTGCCAGTAGGGCCACGACTGCTATAGCCACCATCACGGCCACGGCTACCTTGCCTCGCCGCGACTTTGGGTGATAGCTGGTCGGAGGATTCCACCACCAGGCCGCCACCAGGACGACGGCGAGAGCGGCCAGAATGCCTCCGACTACCCACGGCATCCAGTCGACCCCGATGTCGGACAGGATCGCCGGCATGTGGTCCAGGAGGGCCGCGATTGCTCCGATGACGACCACGATGAGGATCGTCGGCGCGAGTTTCCAGGCCATCTCGAATGCGACGATCCACTTCCACCAGCGATTGCCGAACGTCGTCCACGCTGCGCTACGTGCCTTGTTCCACCCCATCCGAGGTCTCTCCTACTTGTCTGGGTCAAAGCCACGGGAGGTCTCCTGTGGGCGGTTGAGGAACAGGGCGGTGTACTGCGTATAGGAGCGGGTGATGGCCTTCGCTGCCTCGTCTTCAAGGGCTGCGGCGTGGAGAAGGTTCCGGACGACCTTCCTGGCTGCGAGGCGTACGTCTACTCCCATGAGACCTCTACGTCCCCTGATCTTGCAGAGGCCGCGATACAACTCAGCCGCCATGACCACCAGCTGGTCGTGCATGGCGTGGTGATGAGCGCGCGCCTTGTCCGCCATTTTGTGGAACTCAGTCGTGGTGTACGGGGTCACCAGGGACGGATGTCCGCGAGTCGAATCAGACTGGGATGGGGTGCTCATGTGTCAGACCTCATTTTCGTTACTGTGGGTAGTCGTCAGAGGGGTGTCAGGAGGGTGTCAGAGGGGTGTCAGGAGGGTGTCAGGAGGGGTGTCAGGAGGGGTGTCAGGAGGAATTTCCCTATAGGGGAGAGCGCCTCTCTGACACCTGACACGTCAGACCTGACATTATTACGCACTGTTACCAGTTTGGTGGATGGTGGCAGAGCGCGTCAGCCGGTACTCGCCGACCTTTCCGGTACGCGACAGGGTCAGTCCTGGGAAGGACCTATCTCCGTCCACGAGTTCGGTGAGCTGTTCGGAGAACCATGGTCGGGAGCGGAACTTGTACCGGTCGACGAGCAGCGCGACCTGGAACGTCACCCCCGTGTCGTCTCCATCCCGAAGGGTCTCGTCGTTCGCTATCTCGTTGAGTGCTCGCTCGAATGCCTTGAGAGCGTCTTCCCTGGTGGGGGCGAATTTCTTGTCGTCACCCCACGACAGGTCGTCTGCCGGGGGGGCTGCGATGGGCTGGGATGGGTCGATCATGTCGGCTTCTGGGTCGATCTGTGCGGGGATAGCGCCAGTTTTGCGCATTTCGTTCACGTCCTCCTTCATCTGTTTGATTACCATTTCGGCATCTTCGGCATCTTCGGAATCTTTTGTGTCCTCTGGTACGGATTTCGGAGTCGAAGTGGTGACCGTTATGTCCTGTTCGGATACCCATCGGGCACGGAGCCGCTGCGTGGTCTCGGCCGCGTCCGTGTACCAGTCTCCGAGGGCATTGATCGATCCCTGGTCGAGGGGCGTCAGGTGGGGAGCCCATCGACTGATGTGGGTCTCCATCTGCTCATCGCTGGCCAGGAACGCCTTACGGACCACTGGCCAGCGATCCTCGGGGATACCGATTCCCTCTGTGTAGTGGTATCCGGGCTTGGACTGCTTCCAGTTCTCGGGGTGTGCCCCGGCGTCGATCGTCGCGTCGGACAACGCGAACGACGCCGAGTACGAGTCACCGCACCCGAAGCACGACCAGGTGCCGATGTTGAACCGCAGCGCGGTTGGCATCCCCTCAGCACTGGCGCGTTGCAGCGAGAACCCGCACACCACTCCCGCTGACAAGCCCTTGGACGCGAGGAAAACCATCTCCCCGGCGGCGGTGTCGCACAGCTCGTCGCATTCTTCGAAGTGCGCGTACAGCAGCCCCATCAACAGCCGGGGGTCCTCAGCACACCTCGGTTCCCACGTCCGGTATCCGCACTCGCCCAGTCGGTCAGCGCGCCATCTCACCAGCTTGCACAGAGCTTTCATGCCAAATCGGAACACCCTCGGGTCGTCGCTGGCCACGATGATGCCCAGTCCGTCCCGCAGTGGCCTAACCGTCTGGGCGCCCTTGACGGTGTCGAACCACATCGGGGGTGCCACGTGCCGACGGCTGACGATTTCTAGCAGGCTGATTTGGGCTTCCATGGTCTTTCCGGTGCGGGTCATGCCCATCCACCCCCGCGACGAGGGGTTCGGGGCTTCCGGGTGCCCTCCGGCGAGGTAGATCTTCGCGAGTTCCTGATCCTCGTACATGCCGGTGACCAGGGGTTCTGTGATGGACGCGCCCGGAGCTGACGGTCCGGGGTAGGTGATGGCGCCCTGTAACACGTCTTTCGTGACGATCGTCAGCATTGATGTTCCAGCGTTCTCACCGGGTACAACGCGGGAACGTCCCCGAGGTGCGTTCGCGAGGGACTCGATAGCCGGTACGGCGGCCTGGACCACGGAGACGGTTTCTCCGCCGGTGTGCCTGACGGGCACCTCGATCCGGGTCACATCGCCTTGTTGGTCGACAAACTGCTTGGGCTTGCCGAATCGGGTGTTTTCCAGCCCGAGTTTCCTGGTCAGCGGGTCCTCCGCAGTCTCACTGTCTCCGCTCTGACGTAAGCTGTCCAGCCGGTACAGGCACCACGATCCGGCTAGGAAAAGTCCGATGAGGATGAACGTCACCATCCACCACCCGATGGCACCCACGGCGACGGTTATGGCCTCGCCGAGTCCAGCGAGCACGATGCTGACGGTGAGGTGCCAGCGGATCAGGGCACGCCGTCCAGCGGCCACGTGGTAGGACAGGTGGGCCAGTAGGGCTGTTCCGGCGACGATCCCGCCGGTGGTGATGGCAAGTCCGGTGGGTTTGTCCTTGACGATGGTGTGGACGATCACTCCGGCGAGGAGTGCCCCGGGGACGGTGAGGGCTAGGCCAGCGAATGGCAACGTCCGGTCGGCGAGCTTGCGGTTACGGCCATCGGTTTTGCTGGTGGTCGCCGTGGCTGTGCGGCCCACGGGGCACTCCTTCCTTTCAGTGCGGGGGTCAGATGCTGGCTAGGCCGTTGCCGATGAGGTATGCGGCGATGAGTATGGCGAGGTAGGTGAGTATTCCGAGGATCGATGTGACAATATGGAATAATTTGGACAAATTAACAGTAGGCTTTTGGATCATGGTTTTCTCGATTCCCCTTGTGGATCAGTCCTCGTTTTGCTGGACGTACACGAGCAGCAAGCGTCGGATCTTGTTTCCGGTGGACGAACTTGAGTAGCCGAGTACCGCAGCAAGCTCGCGCGCGGATGGGAAGTTCGTTCGCCATCCGGGCCGTTCGTTGTCGAGTCGTTCGATCAGCTTCGGATCGATCGAGTCCTGTACGCCGTTCGCACGAACGTCGTTCGGTGTGCGGCGTGCGCGAACGGGACGAACGAGGTCGTCCAGCATTGGCCGTACGAACACGTGGTGTTCGCTGGGGTCGGTGTTCGCGGTTAGTTCGTTCGCCAGATGTTCGTGGTCAGTTCGTTCGTTCGACGTCGTCGTGGTGTTCGTGTCGGTGCTGGCGTTCGGGGTGCTCGCCCGTGCGATCGCCGGTTGCTCGTTCGCCAGCTGTTTGGTTTCCCGTTCGGTGTTCGACGTCGTGGTGTTCGCCTCGGCGAGGGTGTTCGAGGTGTTCGGACGTGCGATGACCAGGTTCAGATCGTCAAGCCTGGGAGCGTCCTTCCAGGGCTTGGCGCGGGTCACGTACTCGTCGAACAACCCGATCAGGTAGGCGGTGGTCGCGCATCCGATCGGACCGATTGCGTGGGGAAGGGCGGTGACGATGCCGCGCCAGTCGCTCCAAGAGGTGCCAATCGGCCAGCCACCGATGATGTTCAGGGCGAGGCTGAGACCGATGGCGGTCCATTCGATACAGGTCGCGCGCCAGTCGGTTCCACCGCCCGAGGAACGCAGCACAGCCCGCCCGATGATGATCATCGCAACGATAGTGATGATCGCGGGTTCCACGCCCCAGGAGGCGACCCAGGCAAACGACCCGCTGGTCAGGTTGAGGACGCGGACGACGCCGTCCTGCACGCCGGAGGTCGACCAGGCCGCGAAGGCGAGCAGAACCGGGATGCCGACGAGCATGGTGACCTTGTGGACCGAGGCGACGCGGAGCGCGCGCATCTCAGCTGAGCCCTGGATCTGTGCCCTGATGTAGGCGCGGGTACCGGATTCGGTGGCTCGGCGGTAGAGGTCGGCGAGGGACACCGCGTCGCGGGCGTCGCGGTAGCGTTCGCGACGCGAACGTTTGGCGTTCGCTACGCGTTCGGCGAGGTCAGCCAGGGCGATTTCGTGTTCGGCTTTGTGTTCGCGGGTGGCTAGCTGATGGTCGTCGCGAACGCGCGACCTGGCGAGTACGTTCGCCAGCTTTGCGCGGAGACGTTCGATCGCGAGCCGTTCGGTGTCCTTGGAGCGACCGAACGTGCGGCCGTTCGCGGACATCGGGGTGTTCGCGGTTTCGGTGGTGTTCGTTCGTTCGGTCATGCCCACATGATACACAGTCTCGACAGTTTCGACAGTGGGAGTCATGATGGTGCTGTACATCAACTCGTGCGACGATCGTGTATACACAGCGTCGACAGCCTGACGGGAGTACGACCGTGACCAGGGGGCAAGGGAATGACGTGACGTGGACTCAGGACAGGATCAGCCTGATACAGCGGGCACTGGATGGCCCATGGATCAAACCCGGCATGGCGGCCGGAGCGCTCGGGGTACACCGGGCGACTGTGCACAACTACATGGCTGATGGGCGGCTGACCTGCGCTCATCTGAGTGGAAGTCGACTACGGTCGGTGGCATCGATCGATGTACTGCGATTGGTGCTAGAGGAAATCGACAAAGATGAGCAGATAGGTTGTGACATGGGTCACTGTTCGCGAACGTTCGCCGCACGCGTGCGCCACGTGGTGACCGAACACGACGCCCGGATGATTTCCGCGCGAGCACCGAACGGTTCTTGGATGTGCGATCAGCCGAACGACGAACACCGAACGACGAACGACGAACAAACGAACGACGAACAAACGAACGACGACTTCGGAAGGGAGTGACCCAAGGGATCTGGCTAAGACTGACGAACACGCGAACGGCGCCCCAGGGAAGACCCAGGGGCGCCGTTCGTTGATGGTCACCGATCAGAAAACATGATCTTTGGATCATCCCATGCGGGTCCGAAACCTATCCGTACCGAACAGATCTCGCAATCATGGAACCTGAACTCCATTGGGTTTTCTGTGAACGTATGCCGCGACCAGGGATCGATATCGAAGGTCGGACGTCCGGTGGGAAGACTTTGTCCCTCCAGGAGGATCCCCTCGGCGACGATGTACCCGTCTTGGATAGATGCGCTGGTGACTTCTCCTACGAGGTTGCCATCGACGCCAAATAAGGGCGCTTTGTCAGTTACGGTGATTTCAGCAGAAGAAGCGATGATTTGTGCGTTTAGTCCGGTGATACCAACTGGGGCGAGTACCGCTGTCCATTTCCGTGTCATGGTGATCTCCTAATATTGCGCATGGATGGGACGATCCGAATACAATTCTAGACTTCGATCGACTTCAGGTAGTGAAGCGAAGCTCATCTGGTATCACCTGCCGCTCTTCCTGGTAGATCCCATGCTGGTCTGGCCAGATCAGCTGATATGCGGTATCTGTGGCCAGTCCTCCGGTGATAGCCCAGTAGACGTTCATGTACTGGGCGGTGACCTGCTTCACCTGTAGCCGCACGGACCAACCGACGTCGACCAGGGAACCGGGTACGAACCGTTCGGCGAGGTGTCGGATGGCGGCCGAGTTCAGGATCTCTGTGGCCATGTCCATAGGAAGTCCGACGATGATCAGTTCGGGACGGTCACGGAATCTCAGACCGACGGTGTATGTCCAGGGAAGAATAGTGCCGACACCCTGGACCATCCACCCATAATCGATGATGATCTCATGGCACTTGTCGACGTACTTCTGATACAGGTCATCCATTGGACATCCATTTCTCGATACATGCCTGCGCTATCTCGCGAGCGCTGTCGGGCTTGTCTTCGTCGAGCCGTTCGACGATCTTCACCATGGCGTGGACGACGTTACCTATCAGGGGAGTAGCGGGGTCCACTCCGCATAGGGCGATCACCTCGCTCTTGCGTCGCCTGACGAGGGTCATGAAGTGCATACGGTTAGCGTTGCGTTCGTCTACTCTGGCTTTTTCCGTAAGATATCTCTCCGAGGGCATTCCCGATGTTGGTCTCATCTTGGACAGTCTCAGACGGTCCTGGCCGATGTGGTTTTCTACCTCTGATCTGATCTGGGTCAGTACCCGCAGCCAGAGCAGTGGATGATCGGTGAGCCAGCGGCGCTCTTCCGCAGTCACTTGGTTTCGCAGCTCGGCATCAGCCAGTGCCCTCGCGTAGATCATGGGAGATTCGCGGGTCATGCCGCGCTCCGGATGTGTGGGGCGAGTTCGGCGAGCTTCTGGTCGGTGTACTGACGGGCCAGGGTGACCACGACTACGTTTTTCGGATCGAGCGGGTCGGTGACTGCATCCGTGATCATGTCGCCGATGTGCGCGTATTCCTGCGCTACCAGGTCGTCCACTAGCTTCGACCTCCAGGTCTCGATCATGTTTCGGAGGCCGTTTGTCCACATCCTGATGATGATGTCTTCTCCGACCGGACACTTCCGACTGGCATCACGTGAGATGCAGGTGTGTATATCTACGTGCAGGTAGGACACGACCTCGAATTCGACCCGTACTCGCCGTGCGATGTGCTGTAGGTGGGCAAGGTGTCCCCACCTGAGGTTCGTATCATCTGCGACGACGGAGATCCCTCGCCGCAGAAGTTTGAGTATTCCGGCGTCGCGGACGTCGGTAACCTGGTCTTCCTGCTCGCGGGTGCCGAGGTATCCGCCGTGGAGCATAAGGCGTAGGTCGTCCCGGTTGATGCGGGCCCGGTTGGTCGGGTCGACGTTCACCCAACGAATCGCATCTGTGGTCTTTCCAGAACCAGGGGCTCCTACGGTCGTGCGTAGTACGGTCATGGTCTTCCTTCCGGAAGGGGGATAGCCGTTTGGCTATCCCCCAGCGTGGTGGTTATCTGGTTGTGACCGTGACGATAGCGTTCCTACCGGCGTTCTTTCCCTGATAGAGGGCAGCGTCAGCCAGATCTAGGTACTCGATCATCGATGTGTTGTGGTCCTCCATCGATGTGTTGTGGTCCTCAACCAGACACAGACCGATGGTCACTGTCGTCACGATCTTATGTCCATTGATGGATCTTGGTCTTGCAACGGCTACCCGGATCGTCTCGGCGATCTTCTCCGGATCGGGGTCGGTAATCAGACCAATGAATTCGTCGCCCATGGTGCGAGCGACGATGACGCCACTAGAGCGGATTGCATCACAGATGTGGCAAATTACGACGTCTCCGGTTCCGTGGCCGTAGCGGTCGTTGATCTGCTTGAAGCGATCAGAGTCGATGATCATTACTGCGGTGACCTCTTTGGCCACCTCTGCCCAGATGTGTCTGAGGCCGGTGCGGTTGTAGGCACCGGTGAGCGGGTCGGTGAAGGTCTCGATCCGTAGCCTCTCGATCTCCAGGTCGAGCGCGGCGATATTTTGGTGTAATGCCGCATTTTCCGCGCATACCGCGCGGAGCTGTTGTTCAAGCTGTTTCACCTGCTCACGAAGATCCATTCTTCTACCTCTCCGAGGGGGACGGGGTAACTCTGACGAAAATGAGGTTACCATAGCGAGCCTAAATCGCGGAAGTAGGTTACACTAGGTGTGTTGAGTTCCCCCGCGTAAGGACAAAGTGTCATGCTGGTAACCGTAGGTATAACTACTAATCACAAGAGTCACAAGGTCCACCGTCACCTGAACGGGTGGGCAGCGTGTGGCGCGGGACGCCTGATCCAGTCCCCCCGGCCCGTCGCAGACGGAGACCAGCTGTGCCGTAGATGTGCCAAGCACCTGCACACGCTGCTTCTCTGGGAGATCGACGACATGCGGCGTAAGGGATGCACCACCCTGGTATCCATGCTGGAGAAGTTCGTCGACTCTGGTAAGAGCCCCGCTGAGCTGGCGGAGCGGGACGCGTTCCGCGCCAAGCTAGGTGCCAGGCTCGTCGCGCGGTGGGCAGACCAGGAGCGCGCGAAGCCTCTGCCGGTAGTGGATCGGTACGCCGGTACCCTCACCCTGTTCTAGTAGGTTACACAGGAGGTACTATTTCCGTGGTTTGTCTACAGATAAAGGAGACGATCATGGAAATGGACACCGATCAGGGCGAGGACTGGCGCACACAGGTACCGGAGAGATTCCGCAGTCTCCCGGATCAGATCACTGTCACGGACATTTCCGACATCTTCTGGTTTAGCAAGGAGTACGTACGCAGACTGCGACTCGTTCGCCTACACGAGGACGAACGAGGAAATACAGGACCTCTGGTCAATGCGCTACCCAAAGCGCTCGGGGTATTCCGACGTCCCCTCTACTGGAATACGAGGGAGATCATCGAGTGGGGGTTGCAGACCGGTCGGCTCGATCCCACCAGTGGAGAGCCACGTCGACTTCCCTCTCCGGGTCGACCACCAAGGAAAACTAAAAAGTGATCGTGGACGACGGCGAGGCGGTTTCCTGCGGGGGGCTGCCTCGCCGTCGTCCACAGCGGATACGATCTCTGAAAAGAATGAGGGCCCGTCGCGGAAACGGGCCCAGAAATCGTCCATCGCCAGACAGAACACGATCAAACTCGCTACCGGTGATCATGATTACGATCTCGCTACCAAGCGTAGCGTGATGGAGTCATGATCGGAATCTGAGAGGATTTCTAGTGACAACCACCACTTATGACGACGACATCAGTTCGGCCTCCGGGGACGAGATAGAAATAGTGGCTGGCAGGGGAGATCTTCCCTGGACCCAGGTGCATGACTGGGTGGCCCTCTCCGGAGTCGGCAATGCATCGATCGCCGCGTACCTGTTCCTGAAAATGCACCTGAATCGTCAGACTGGTCTGGTAAATCCAGGAACGGTACGCCTCGCTGCGCTGCTCGGACTACCTCGGGCCGACAAAGTCGCCGCTGTGATCCGACCTCTCGTGACGATCGGGGCGGTGGAGGTCAAGACCTACGGCATGCCCCGCCGAAATCGATACATCGTTCACTCTCTGCCACCAGCTGACTACGATGGCCCGTTGAGTCTTGGCCAATGGGCGAAGATCCACGCGTCACAGCTCGACGACGAGCGGAAGAAGCACGCCAAGAAAGCAGAGAACGCAAGAAATCGCAGGTCAGGCCCAGTAACCCCAGATTCGGGGTTACTGGAGACAGATCAAGACGACTCGCCAGTAACCCCGAATCTGGGGTTACAAGTAACCCCAGATTCGGGGGTACATGTAGCCCCAGATTCGGGGTTAGAACCAGATGTAGGTGAACCTGATGTAGGTGAACCTGATGTAGTACCTCCTCCTCCTCCTAGCGTCGGCCCCGATCCGACCGCCGTGGTCGATGCTCGGGACGAGGAGGAAGAGGAAGAGGAAATGCGACCAGAGCAAGACGCCGATCTGACCGAGGCAGCACGGGAAGTGCTCCGTAGAACGACCGCCGGTCTGTCCCCGGCGAGGTTTCCCAACCGCGTCCAGGCCGGACACCTGGTCGCCCTGGTCGCCGCCGCGCTTCGGTCTGGCTGGAAAGCTGACGATCTCGCCCACCAACTCGGCGAGGGAGATCTGGCGAAGGCCAACTCGATTTACGCGGTGATTCGGCACCGGATCGGCGCCCTTGACGTCCCTCCGACTCGCAGCGTCTCCGACTGTCACACCATGTCTCCTGACCCTAGCTGGCGTGATCCTCGACCTCCGGCTACCGACGCGAGCGCCGATGCCAGGGTCTTCGCGAGGATGGTGGCCAAGTCGCGGAAGCGTCCGGAGCGTGACCAGATCTCCAGGGTGGATCCGACCAGGACGGACGAGGAACACGATCCGGAGCGCCTGATCGATCTGGTCACGTCACCCGCGTGATCGTCGTGTTGGTGTTCAGGATGACCATGGGGTTCTACGATCACGGACACGGACACCATGAGAGGACAGTCGATGGCAGGACAGGGCAAGAAACTCACGAGTGCAGAGCGGGCTGAGATCGTCTATCTGTATACGAATGGCGTGCCGATGCGGGAGGTCGCGCGCAGGGTTGGTAGGTCGTATGGGGCGGTGAATCTGGTTCTTCACCAGCAAGAAGAGATAGATATCAATCCTCGGGGAGGATATCGCCGTCCTGAGACACCGGGTCGGTGATGATCGGGTTTGTGGTCCGTGGTCTGCGGTGGTTTCTGCGGTTGTTGGCGGAAGGATCTCTTCCTGTCCGTCCTGGGCTGGGATTGTGCGCGGTGGTACAAGATGCGATCAGAGCGCGTGATCAGCCGGATAGCGGGGAAGGTGACTGCCCATCCACCACCTACGTAACCTAGATACTTGTAATGAGGTACCATTGGTGGTCACATCGCCTACCGGAAGCCTGGTCATGATCACACCAACCACATATCCAGACAGATCACCGTCTGTGGACAACGACGTCACGATCGTCATGCCGATACCTCTGACCGAATTCCAAATTCCAGACATTTCCACTTCAATGTCGGAAGTTTTCAGATGGATCTCCAGTCTTGCCAAGCTGTATGGTGAGCCACTGAGCGTGGATATCTCGGCCCCATTGAGGGAAATGACCATCTCACTTCCGTCACACGAGGACTTCACCACCTGGAGTACCCGGATGACGGTCGGGCACATCAGGTCGACGACAGACGACCTTGGAACGCTCGTGATCGCCGAATGTGGTGATCCGGCAGCCGGATCATGGAGAATGCGACTTGTCTGGCACAACAGGGGATGACGTGGATCTCCATCGCGTCACCACCGGTGCCAGAGAACACGAGATTCCATCCACGTACGTGCTGCCGTGGCTACGCGGATACCTCGCGTGCCTGGGAAGAGACGATGACAGCTCTCAGCTGGCAGCGCGGATCATTCCCCAGATCACCCCGCTAGACGGAGAGTCCTTCCATCAGACGTGCTATAGGGCACTGAAGGTATGCCATGATCAGGGCATTATCGTCTATCGAGGTATCCGGCGGGAGTAGCCATGGCCATCACAGCCCAGAGTGGTACGGCGTCGAACTACATGACGCTCACACATCGAGGGGGCCCCACCATGCCGAGCCGAGCACACACCGTAGCTGTCATCTTGGGTGTCCTCGCTATCGTCCTGGTGGTGGGATCTGCTATCGCTGGGATAGTAGATCTTCGACACCTGGCAGTCGCCATGGTCTC
>Ga0316630_10000005_pt1 | contig 60514 bp, 113 predicted proteins | sample OWC_May_M1_C1_D6_FD_207658 | JGI IMG/M metagenome (GOLD analysis project Ga0316630, IMG submission 207658) | Wetland soil microbial communities from Old Woman Creek delta, Ohio, United States - OWC_May_M1_C1_D6_A | ecosystem: Environmental > Terrestrial > Soil > Wetlands | place: USA: Ohio...
TCACATCTCTGGCAGTGGCGAGGACATAGGCAACACCAATACGTCTCCTCGGCTCGGAACGTACATCGGCAACCTGACCGACACCAACACGATGGCACCGGACGTCTACAGCCAACTCGATCTGTGGATTTGGGTGCGCGCATCCTGGGTCGGGACCATCACACCGGAGACCTACGACAGGATCATTGTCGGCTTTTGCTACGCCTACACGAAGGTCGGAACAATCAATTACGGGCTGTCGTACCGGGTCCGCCAGTTCTCGGGATACCACAACAGCGCGACATTTCACCAACACCAGCAGCACAACACCCCTCCCAACACGATCACCAGCGAGGGCTACCACGACTGGTACAACTACGACAGCCCAGATCTCGACGTGTTCGTTTTCCATGTCCGCCCAGGGTACCAGGTCGACAACTACTACGGACAGAGCGCGGCCGGACTGTTCCCGCTACGCAAGGACCTGACGTTCTGTGGATCGAGCGTACTTGCTACGTGCGGAGCCATCCTGCAGGGAGGGATCATCAGCACCGCCTTCTACCCCCACCTCTACTTTTCTGCCAGCGGAGCGGAGATCTTGGTCAAACGGCTCAAGGTCGAATACCTATCGCTCGCAATCAGCTCTGGCGGAGGTGGAGACCACGAGGGGTTCACCGACGTCACCATCAGCGGAGGCGGCATCTCCGGGTTCACGAGCCACCGCACACTGCGGGTCTCCGGCACCGGTCCACTCGTCGGAATTCAGGACACGGGATTTGCTGACGGAGAGTCCATCACCATCGCCTTCGTAGCCGACACGACGATCACCGGGATGGGAGCCACCAGCCTCGTACCAATCAAAGGTCCATTCGACCAGGAAACCTACCTGAGTTCGTTCACCGTCCCTGCCGGGGAGGAAATCACATTGCGCTTCTACGCCGGTGGCGGCGTCCCATTCTTCAAGTACCGAGGAGGTTCAACAGTATGAAAACGCTCAAGCTCGCAGTCATGGTCGCGTCCATCGCTATGTGCACGTTCGGAGCAACCATGGCCATGGCGGCCTGCTACGAGCAGCTGGTGCGTGTCTCGTGCCCAACTGGCAAGATCTCTCCAGCTCTCATCCCTACCACAACGGAGACATCGACGGCCTACGTGCCGTGGTCGGCTGTCGAGGGGACTGGCACCGCCACCAGCACATCGTCGGGCACGCTCGTGCACGCCGCTGACCCGCGTCTGAGCGATGCGCGCGTTCCCACCACGCATACCCATACCGTGACCGACGTCGGAGGCGCCGCATCGACCGCGTGGGTGACGTCGGTCCTGACCGGCTACGCGACCATGGCCTACACGACGGCCACCCAGATCGATCTCACCACGGACGCAAACCAAACCATCACCGCGAGTGGGACCGCTACCATCGGAGGGGTTGCCGCCTACGCGAACAACGTCGCTACCTACTCGCAGACTTTTCAGGTCATCAACGGGAGCGGCCTGTACATTCGCTGTAGCGCGACCTCGAGTAGTGACACGGGGTCCACGTACACATCGCCATCCGTCTCCTGGCCACTATCCTCCTTCAGCTCTATGCTGCCGTGGTGGTCGGACGACGTCTGGGTATTGGTCAAGGCCACCTACTCCAGGACTCCAGCAGCGAACTATGAAACCGCGAAGGTAGGGGTCGCCTACAACGCCTCGGCTGCCGGCTCTGTCGTTGGAGCAAGCTGGCGTATACGCCAGGCGGACATATACAATACCGGCTACTCTGGGAACTACTGTCAGAATGTCGGTGACGTCACGGCACCAGCTGGATCGGACGTGTACCGCGGTTCGGCGGCGTGCGGCTCCGTGGCGGCCACCTGGGATATCGCAGCATTCCACGTCAAGGGAAACCACGAGGTCGTGGCGTTCGCCGGCCAGTCGGTCGGCGGAGCATTCCCGGCCATCACCGCGTTGACCTATCTCTACACCGTCGAGATTGGAGCCGTGACGATCTCTGGAGGCGTGCAAACCGTCGAATACCCGTCGATCTTCGCCGGAGCTTCATCGCAGAATACCGACGGGAACGCTGACATTCTCGTGACAGGGCTGCTCGTTATGTACCGATGACGAGCAAAGGAACGCCAAGGTTGGGCGGTACAATGTGAGAAGTCAAGGAGATCACCATGGGAACACCAAACGTAGTCGTTCAAGTCGAGCGCGCATTCGTCAGCAATCTGCCAGTTGCCCCGAGCTCCGGGCAAACGGTGGTCCTGTTTGCCACCCATCCGTGCACGCTTGGGACGGGTGGCGCCTCCGTCACCTCGACATTCGAGCGCGGGGGTGGTTCCCCGGACCCGAGCGGGACGACAACGGTCATAGTGGACCCGGACGCGCTCGAGGAGATCGAAGCAACATTCGCGAAGCACGATGTCGCTAGCGCGGCCAATGGCCTGCGAGCATATCAGTTGCTCGACGATGGAACCTGGGCAGAGACGGACATGAAGGGCTACGTTGGAGGCGTGGCCAACCAGCCAACGATCGGATCTGCCGCTGCAATCCAGGTACCTGCTCTTACGACCGGACAGGAGTGGTCCGAGAACTTCGACGTAGGACGATATCGCGGATTTGCTCTCACCTACACGGCCGGGACGTCGAATCTCAGCGAGTGGAAGCTGACGATCGCTGCCAAGTACGCCAAGCAGGGAGGTTGAGCCATGTCCGATCATCCCGGAAAGACAGGCTCGGGAGAATTTAGCCCGACCGAGCGGGCGGCGCTCGTGTCGCTGGCGGCGACGACCGCTCCAGGTGGATTCGGGCCACAGGTGTCGCGCTTCCTTCACGCCAACATGGTCGACGGAAACGGACTTCCGCTTCTCAAGTACTTCGAGGCCGAGCACTACGGGCTCAATCCAGGCGGCGGAACACCGTCGTTGCCCGGTGGGATGACTGCGCCGGTTATACGGGGCGGCGGCAGAGCTGTTGGTGCTTGCGGGATCAGTGGGTACATCGTCACGAATCCACATACGACCACGTGGGCGATTGCGTGCCAGGCGAAATTTCCGGTCCCGACTACCGGACAGTATGCTTTCATCAGCTTGGCTGGAGCGGCTGGGGGAATTCGGTTTGGGACCTACTACGATGGAAGCGTTGCGAATCGTACAAACTTCGCGTTCATGCTCGATGATGGCGCGGGGTACACATTCGACACGGTGGTTCCTTGGGTAGATGCGTACCGAGTGTTTATTCTCAGTTTCGACCTCACGACAATCAGGCTATGGATTGGAGCGCTGCCTGACGATCCTGCGGACTCGATGGTGTGTACGCTGGCAGCATCGACGGCAAATCTCACACATATGATCACGGACAACTCGCTAATCTACTGCTCCGGTGTGTCGAAGTACCTGATAGACGCTGGTCAGGCTTGGTAGATGAGCAACACGTACTCAATAGGTTGCCGTTCCGCGTTTCCGACAACACCGAGACTTTTCCCGTTTGCTAGGCAGGGTCTGCTGTTTGAAGCTCGGGAGACTGAGCTTCAGCAGCACGATCCGTGGCCCGAGATCGTCGGCGACGCGTTGTACATGTTCTATGCGTACTACGATGGAATAGGCATAGGCATTAGCTATGCAAGCTGCTCTCTCGCCGACTACATATCGGCTCCGACCAATCTGGTCCGCCACGGGTCATGGGTAGTTGCTCCAGACCCAGGCGGGCTTGGAGATGTATTTCACACCGCCCCCTGCTTGTTTCATCTCCCAGGCGGTGGATGGTTCATGTTTGCGCACGTGTACAAGGACGGTCGAGATCGCGGATTTTTGGACTATTGCAGTGAGAGCGAATTCCCGAACACGTGGCACAAATACGGAATCGTCCTGGACTCGCAGGGGGAAGAGTCGTGGATTCACAATCAGTCATTTGTCCCTCCATGGGAATCCCCGTCCGGCCTGTGGGAATGCGTGTACGCTACCTGCCCCGACGCCGGGGGTCCATGGGTGGCTAGGCGCGCGACATCACCAGACGGATATACCTGGACAAGGCATGGGATCGTCATGTCGCCCACCGGAGCGTCGGGAGACTTCGATCGGCTTGGTGTGCATCCACTCGGGAAGATCTACAAATTCGGTGACGTGTTCGTGGGCACGTACCAAGGATACGATGGTGTGACCTGGAGACCTGGAATGTACGCCACGCGAGACTTTGTGAGATTTTGGAGATCTCCGTATGGTTCCATTTGGCAGCCGTCTTCGAGCGTAGGAGCCTATGACCACGGAAGCATAGAATCTCCCACGCTGTTTGCTTTCCAAGACCAAATTCAGTTGCTCGCGAACACATCTCTGGTATTCGTAGGCGGAGAGACTCCTGGTACCGGAGGAGGGTATGACTACCAAATCGCTTGGGCAACGCTGACACCGTAGGAGACACCAATCAATGATCGCAAAGAAGCTCAACCTGAACACGGTCTTGCTGGTTCTTGGCCTCGCCGCAGAATTCGGGCCAGACATTGCTGGCGCATCGACTGCGCTCGCGGGAACGGGTGTCGAGTGGCTCGTGCCAGTTTCGCGCGTACTCGGGGCGGTGGCGCTGATTCTCGGTAGCCTTGCCCGCGCACTCCCGAAAGCGCGCCCGATGCTCGCAGCGCTTAACCTGGCGAGCCCACCCGCGCCTCCAAAGGACGCGACGTGAAGCGCGCGCTTGCCTTCGCCATCCTGGCCGCGGCGCTCCCGGTCTGCGTGGTCCTGGCCTGGTTCGCGGCGGCAACGGAAAGGCGGCGCGCGTGATCAACCCACTAGGATGGGTTCCGCTGTTGATCTTTCTCGCGATGGCGGCCGTGTTAGGATTTCTGCTTGCCGGATGCGCGACGATGCCTACCACAGCGGGCATCCCGAACCTGCGCCAGGTCACGCCGCACGCGTGGCGCTCAGGCCAGCCGACGACGGTCGAGCAGTGGGGCTACCTGCGCTCCCTCGGCGTGGCCACCGTCATCAAGCTCGACTGCGATGACGAGGGGGACGGCAACAACGACCGCGGCGGCGAGTCCGCCGGCCTGCAGGTCTACCGGATGTGCCTGCACCCGCGCACTGATGGTTGGGGCATCGTCGAGATCTGGCGCGGGCCGAGCGATGAGGAGTTGCGCGCCCTCGACTGGATTGCTCGGGCCATCGCGGCCGATGTGACCTACCCGGTGCTCTGGCACTGCGTGAACGGCCGCGAGCGCACCGGCCTGCTCTCCGGCATGGTCGTGCGCTACCGATACGGCTGGACACGCGGCGAGGCGTACGCGTACATGCTGGAGACTGGTTTCCGCCCGCTGGCCGTGGGGGTCGCGCGGGCTTGGAGACGTTGGAACTTGGAGGTGTATCGACCATGAACAGAGCACTTGGATGGAAGAAACCAGAACCGCACCAGCTCGCGCGCCTGAAGTGCGCCGGGCCAGAGGCGGGCGACTCGGTGCTGGCAGACGTCGAGGCCGCGCCGACATCGAACCTCTACGCGCTCTGCAAGGTGCTCGATCAGGGGCGGCTTGGAAGCTGCACCGCTAACGCCGTCGTGCAGGCCATCCGTGCCGCACAGGTGCGGGCCGGGAAGACTGACCCGACCTTCGCGTCTCGCCTGGCTCTCTACTACTGGGCGCGCGTCCAGGACGGCAGCCAGGACCGCGACGTGGGAACGAACATTGCCACCGTCGTCGATATGGCCGCGTGGATCGGCGTCCCGGCAGAGGAGTGCTGGCCCTACGCGATCGAGCGCTTCGCCAAGCTTCCAGGCCCCGACGTGTACCGAGCGGCCTTCGATTTGCGCGGCGACATCGGCGTGCAGTACCACCCCATCAGCTCGCAGGGGGACGCGTTCATCATCGACATGGAGCGCGCCTTGACCGCGGGGTTCCCGGTGGTTTTCGGCGTAGACGTGAGCGAGGAATTCTGCTCGACCTACCCAAGCGGCATCATCGAGCCCCCAAAGCCGGGCACGGTTGCCGGCGGCCACGCGCTGACAGCCATCGGACACGACCGCGACTCCCGCAAGGTGCTCGTGCTCAACTCCTGGGGGGACTGGGGCGACCCAGAGCTCCAGACGGGCTGCTGCTGGTTCTCGTACGACTACCTGGCCCAATCGGCCGATCGATGGATCGTGCCGGTGGCCCCATCACCGAGGTTGCCATGAGACGACTCACGCTTGCCTGCATCCTGCTCGGCGCCTGCGCCGTTCCCGCCCCCGTCCCCACGTCCGCGACATGCGCCACCGCGTGCGACCGAGGGAACGCGCTCGCGTGCGTCTGGGCCACGCCTACGCCGATGGGCGCCACCTGCGAGCAGGTCTGCTTGAACGCCAATCGTATCGCACCTTGGAACGTGGCATGCTTGACGACGGCGGCAACCTGTGAGGTAGACTGCCCGTAGAGAATCAACCGCAGCACGGCCGGACGGCCGAGGAGTCTTGACAAATGAACCGACATGATCTGAGAGAGCAGCAGCCGCGCACCCCTACGCCGGTGAATGAGAACGGTGAACGAATGCGCGCGGTGGCTCGCCACGAAGCCATGTCGGTCGCGCTCGAACACGAGAAGGAATGCCAGAACAGCGGCCCGGTCTGCAAGGTCTGGGAAGCCATCGACGAACTTAGGAATGCTGACAAGAACCTAGGAGATGCAATGGGAACAATTCGCGAGGAACAGGCAGAGGCGAGAGGGGCGGCGAAACAACAGACGAGGAATTTGGCGATCATCGTGGCGGTGTTCGGCGCCGTCAATGTGATCGTCGCGGCGGTCGGACTGCTGCTCAAGCTGCGGGGGCACGGGTGATCGCCGAGCCGCACGGAAAGCCCGTCCCCGTCGTCGCGAAGTGGTCGGACACCAAATGGGAGATGTGCCCGCGATGCGAGCAGGTACGCGCCGTCGGGGTACCGTGGAAGCGCGCGTGCGTGCCGGTGAAGCACGCGACGAGGTACATGGGCACATGATCCACGGCAGGCGCGACGTCACCCACGCCCCCATCCGCGACCGGCTGCGGCTGCTAGGGGCGAGCGTCCGCGACGACGGGGACGCCGGCCACAACAAGCCCGACCTGCTCGTCGGCATCCTCGGCCACGACTTCCAGGTCGAGTGCAAGTCGGCGAAAAAGGTCCATCACCAGGCCAACGAGGCATCCGAAGGCCAGGACAAGTTCGCGGCCGAGTGGCGCGGGGCTCCGGTCATGCGGCTGCGCTCCGTCGAGGATGCGGTGACATGGTACCTGCGCACGCGAGAGAAGCTGATACGCGAGCGTGAGATTCTGGCCAGATCGGCGGTGAAGCCATGAGCATGGACATCGACTGGACGGAGAAGCTGCGCAAGAAGCACGCCCGCGTGCTCACCCAGGAGCCGTCGCCGTTGCCACCAAAGCCAGCCGACGTTGCCAACGGGTGGCGGAAGCGCGTGGAGGACCACCGGAAATCCCTGCTCGCTTGCACGCACGATGGCTCACGCACGCGGAACGACCTCGGCTATGCCTGGTGCTCGAGGTGCGGGAAGCCGCTGCCATGAGCACAGAGCGCGCCGTGCAGCTCATGGCCCTGCTCGCCATGCTCGTCAGCCTGGGCTACGCGGTCGGAGTGGCCGTGTCGTGGCTGGCTAGCTGACGGTCGGCTTGCGGCGCTTCGGATCCGCGCGCACCCCGCACCTGCAGATCGTCCAGCCGATTCCCAGCGGGGTGAGGCGCACGCACTTCCCGGCGTGGGCCTCGTGCCCGCAGACTCGGCAGATTGCTACCTTCGCCATCCGGTCAGCCGCCCTTGCGGGATGGGAACCCGCCAGCACTGGTCGCCGGTTCCTCCGGCGAGCCGCACCCATACCGCTTTCTCCTCGGTGTACTTGCACACCACGAGCTTGCCCGCGGCTACTCCGTCCATCGTACGCGCCAGCCGGACGCGGTCCCGGCAGTCCTTACCGCACGTGATCTTGGCCTCGGGGAACCGGTAGGCTCCCAGCCGAGGCGGGCCGGCGAGGACGGGAGAAGCGAACAGGATGACGAGCGCGAGCGTTGCGAATCGGAACATCGATGGACCTCCACGCAGCGCCGGGCACCCGGAATGAGCGTCTTTTGTTGTCAGCACTGCGAGGTAATAGTGGCCACATGTTTCTGCTCTGTCAATGTAGGTGCTTGACAAACCTGCCCAAGTTGGCCAAGCTGAGCAGTATGGACAAGCGCAACAGAACCGCATCGAGCGTCGCAATCCTGGAAGGGGACGAGCGCGTAGCCGCCCGCCGCACGGCCGAGCAGGACGTGGTTGAGCTCGTGATCGTGGACGCCGCCGGCCAGGCCCGTCCCGTGCTGGTCGAGCTCCAGCCTGCGGACTCCTCGAGGCGCGCAGCATGACCACCGTCCAGGCCCTCGCCGACCGCAGACTGATCTACCGAGTATGCGATAAGGCCGATGTCTCACCGACGACGGTCAAGATGGTACTCATTGGAGTGCGCCCCAAGCGCGTGCGCGGGCCCCTGCTGCGCGTACTGGCCGCCCTGGCAGCCGAGGGCGTCGACACACCGGAGCGCCTCGCAGACGCAGCCGGCGCGCCTACGCCGACGAGCCTGCGCGCGGTGTGACCGGCCGCCCATCCTCGCCAGGCCGCAGCCCCCACAGGTTCACCTGGATCCCGCGAAAGTCGTACGCCCAGCGGTTCCCCGGGCTGTCGGGCGGGAGCGGAGCGCGCGGGGACGGTGTCGGCGTTTTCGGATCGGTGAACAGGTCGGGCATCTACAGCCACCTCGGCGGAACAGCGAGCGCCATTGGCAGGTAGTGGAAGCGCTCCACCGGGAGCGGTTTCTCGAACGGGTCGCGCGCATTGATCTTGAACGCGTGCCCAGGCTGGCAGGCGCCCCATTTGTCGACGTCGACTAGGCACAGGTAGTTTTCGCTGGCCGGATCCGTGACGGAGTCGAGCGCTGCGACGAGGTCGGACTGGTGGACGAGCAGGGTGGCCATGACGGAAAGGATAGCACGTCTGGGCCCAGACAGCCGAAGAGCCGGACACCCTTGCATTCGGGAGCCGGCTCCTCTAGACTTTGAGGTGGACTAGACCTTATGGGAACCGTAGCACTTTTCCAAAGTCGGTGCAAGCCGACCACTCCTGGCGCCACGGCAAGGCGCTGTTGGATCGCATCCGTGCGCGAGGTCTGCGCACAACGGCGGCAGCCGAAATCGTCGCTGACCCGGAGGTACGTGGCGTGGCAGGCATTGCGTCTGCACCGACACCATGCCGGGCTGAATCGCATAACCGTAGGCCTGAATGGTGGCAACCAGGTGTTTCCAGGCACCGGAGAAGGAACGGTAGGGTCGCCGAAAAGCAACGGCCCGGGTGCGAGCGAATACGGAAGGCAAGAACGTCGACAGGCCAGATCCCACAGGTCTGTCGTGGTCCGAGCCAACCCGCGAAACGCGGACTGCAGAGCCTAGCTGCTAGCTGCAGGGAGTGGTCAGTCCCCTTATAGGGTGGGTGGCCTCCGGGCCTGGAACGTCCGCCGCATGACGCTGCGCAACCTGCATGGCCTGCACTTTCGCGGTGGACCTGCAGTTGCTCTGCAATTGCTCAGCAGTTGCTAGCAGGCTTGCCAATCTCACCTAGTCGTGCTAGTGTGCATTTTCGATGCGACCCAGGATCCCCGAGACTGAGCTGGCCAAAGCCGTCGTGGCATACCTGCGAGAGTACCAGTGGGAGGTCTACCAGGAGGTCGTGGTGGGAGGGCCACGGGCCGACATCGTCGGGGTCAGAGGAAATCTGCTCTGGGTGGTCGAGGTCAAGGCGGCGCTGTCGCTGCGGTTGCTCGACCAGGCCGCGGGATGGATCGGGCGCTCCCACTACGTTTCGATCGCCGTCCCATTCGACTCGCACCCGATGCACAGATCGTTCGCAGGGCGGTTCCTGAAGCAGCTTGGAATTGGGACTCTATACGTGCGAGGCGGTTCCCATCCAGCGTACGACCCGCTCCATGCACGAGAAGATGAGAAGCCGGCGTTTCTCCGACGGGTAGATTCGTCTCACATCCTTCGCTCGCTCAACGAGGCCCAGAAGTCATCCGTTGCGGGGATCGCCGGCGGAGGCTACTGGACACCATTCCGCGGGACCTGTGGTGAGCTTCGTCGGTTCGTGCGCGAGCACCCGGGGTGCAAGGTCAAGCAGGCGATCGACTCGATTCATCACCACTACGCGACGCCGGCCAGCGCCGTCGGTTCGCTGTACAAGCTGATTTCTGACGGGAAGATTGAAGGTCTGGTAATCGACGGCGATGGCCGTCTCTCAACGAAAGAGGAATCATGAGCAAACCAACGCCAACCGAGGCCGGCCGGGCCCTCGCCGCACTAGGGGCGAGCAAGGGCGGCAAGGCCGCAGCCAAGGCCATGGACGGCGACCAGCTTCGCGCCCGCGCCTCGGCCGGCGGCAAGGCGTCCGCTGCCCGCCTGACGCCCGAGGAACGCAGCCAGCGCGCGCTCAAGGCCGTACAGGCGCGGTGGGCTCGGTACCGTCGCGAGCACTGCTATGAGTGCTACATGGAGGACGTGTACCATCAGACCAGGTCCGGCCACACCTGCAAGCGGGAGGTGAAGCCGTGAGCAAGCAGCCGAAAGCCACGTCCGCGCAAGCGGAGTACGAATCTCTGCACGACGCCGTCACCGGATACATTTCGTGGGATGGGACCGTCGATGCCTACTCTGCTTGTCCGTTCGGCTCGAAATCGAGCTGCGCCCTTGGATCGTGCGCGGATTCGGCGATCGCGTTCACGGGGAAAGGTTCATTCAGCGATTGCCCAAGATTCGGCGGGGCGGCTCCTGGAGCCGTGCGAGCCAGCGTCCTGTGCAGGGGAAAACGATGGTTTGAATCGAAGGGAGAGCCGGAGCCCAAAGAAGTCGGATCGAAATGGACGAAGACCAACGCCGCGAGGAAACCGTGAGCACCATCTACCTCGCCGCGCGGTTCACGTTCCAGGAGTCGGCGTGAATGAGCTGGCACTTTTCTCAGGCGCTGGAGGCGGAATTCTCGGCGGCACCCTGCTCGGATGGAGAACCGTCTGCGCCGTGGAGATCAATGCCTTCTGCGCCAGACGACTCATGCAGCGCCAAAATGAAGGCCACTTGCCACCGTTCCCCATTTGGGATGATGTTTGTACCTTCGACGGACGCCCATGGGCAGGAGCTGTTGACGTCATTTCTGGCGGCTTCCCGTGCCAGGACATCAGCGCAGCCGGGAAGGGCGCAGGAATCGACGGGGAACGCTCGGGACTGTGGAAGGAGTTCGCTCGCATCATTGGCGAGGTACGACCCGCGCACGTACTCGTGGAAAACTCGCCAATGCTCACTGGGCGCGGGCTTGGACGAGTTCTCGGAGACTTGGCCGCGTTGGGGTTTGATGCGAGATGGGGAGTGCTGGGGGCTTGTTGTGTCGGAGCACCTCACCGACGAGAAAGAATCTGGGTTGTGGCTTCCAACCATCCAGTCGCGAGATTGGAAGGGATGCTCCAACAGATCGAGAAAAGGCTACGAGAAGGATCTCCCAATGGCGATAGGGTGCAAGGCTGGTTCTCATCTGAGCCCAAATTGGATCGAATGGTTCATCGGCTGGCCAATAGGATGGACAGGGTGCGAGCCATTGGAAACGGCCAAGTTCCGGCAGTGGTACGACTTGCATGGGAGACGCTGAAATGAGCACCCTCTACCTCGCCGCCCGGTTCGAGCGCCAACGCATGGATGATGTCGGATGTCACCGATTGTAGTTCAGCTTGAGATCCAAGGATTGATCCTTGTCCTGTCCATCAGCGGAGGGAAGGATTCGACGGCAGTTGCCCTGGCGCTGCGAGAAGCCGGCATCCCATTCCGCATGGTTTTCGCGGATACCGGATGGGAGGCTCCCGAGACATACGAGCACCTGGACTATCTGCGCGCCAAGCTCGGCCCCATCGACGTCGTCGACGTCCCGGGAGGCATGGTCGAGAAGATCCGAAAGCGCGCCGGCTTCCCGGCCAGGATGCAGCGATGGTGCACGCGCGAATTGAAGCTAGAGCCATTGCGCAAGTACCATGATGCCATCGAGGCGTCCGAAGGGGAAACCGTCTGCGTGGTCGGCGTGAGAGCTGGCGAGTCTGCCGCGCGCGCAAAGATGGCGGTGCTTGAGGACGAACCCGTAGGAGATCGTTCGTGGGGAGGTTGGGTATGGCGCCCGATCTTGTCCTGGACCGTTGAGGACGTGATCCGAATCCACAACCGGCATGGCGTCCGGATGAATCCGCTCTATCACCGTGGGCACGATCGCGTCGGGTGCTATCCGTGCATCTTCGCGCGCAAGGAAGAAATCCGTCTCATCGCCAAGAACTGCCCAGAACGCATCGACGAAATCAGGGCACTAGAAGCAGAATGCATGGAAGAACGTAAACGGCGAAACGCTGCCGATCCTGGCAGGTACCAATACCCGATCGCCACGTTTTTCCAAGGACGTGGAGAACCAGGACGCAATGGAGCAATGGCGATCGACAATGTCGTCATGTGGTCGCGCACGGTTCGAGGAGGGAAACAGCTACCATTGCTTGCGCCAGTTCCCGAGGGTGGCTGCATGCGCTGGGGCCTATGCGAGACGCACGGAGAGGACGAACAATGAGCACGCTGTATCTTGCGAGCAGGTTCGAGCGCCAGGCCGAGCTGCTCGTGTACCGGGACAGGCTCGAGCGCTCCGGGCACGTCGTGACGTCGCGGTGGCTGGACGCCCCCGGGCCCGCGGTGCCGGACGATGCGGCGCTGATGGCCGAATGCGATCTGGCAGACATCGCGAAAGCGGACTGGTTCGTCCTGTTCTCCGACGACCAACTAGGCCGCGGGGGAAAGGACTTCGAGATGGGGTGGGCTGCACACCACGGGCTGCGCCTGCGCATCGTTGGGCCGAGGGTGCACGTGTTCCACTTCCTGCCGGCGATCGTCCAGTACGAGACGGTCGACGAGTTCTTGGAGACGATGGGGGCTTGACTTTCGCATCGCCATGCCGCCTAATAATCCGAGCATGAAAAAATCGAAACGAGACAATCCGAGTCCTGATTCACGGAAGCCAGGACGTCCCGCCAAGCCGGCTGGCAGCACGCGCGACGTGCGGGCTATCTGCTACCTGCTGACCACGGAGCGCCCGATCGTCGAGAGAGCCGCTCACGTGCGAGGATTGAGCGTGAGCGACACGCTCCGGGCAGGTCTGCGCAGCCTCGGGGTCGATCTGACCGATCAGGCATACCGTATTCCGGCGCGTGATTGACGCAGCGTCAGCGACGGCACGTGACGCATCGTGAGCAAATCGACATAGCCCCGTTGAATTTTCTGGACACGGATAATCCCGGTGCTAGTATGTATCTCAGGAGGACACGACGATGACGACGACGACCACTACGTACCTGTACGATCTGGACACTCGACACAAGGTGACAGCCCGCGACCTGCAAATTTCCCAAGAGGCATACGACGCCACGATGGCGTACCGCCGCGAGATGGGCTGCGAGTACAAGATCGTCATCGGAGGCCGTCGTCTCGGCCTCGGAAGGGCAGAGTAGCATGGCGACCAATCTCTACAGCATCGTGCAGCCAGTGACCAGCGTGGAGATGGGGCCCATCGAGGCATCGAGCCCGGGCGAGGCGCTCGATGCGCTGGCCCGGATGGCCGGATACCGCGACCACGCTCACGCCTGCGAGGTGACAGATGATGATGACGACCTGATAGTGACTGAGATAGAGGCGTACCACGACGAGTGCGACCTGTACATGGACGCCGACGACGAGGCGCAGAATTTCGAGCCGTGGAATAATTGCCTGCCGGCGACCGACGGCGAGTGGCGGACGCGCGAGTAGCCCGCCCACCCGCGCCTCGTGCGCGGTCTGCCCCCGAGCAGTCGGAGGTGGACCGGGACCGAGACTCAGGAGGACGACACATGACGACGACGCAGACAATCCGACAATCGATGATCCGAGACGAGTACGACCACCTGCACGGCGAGTGCGATACGGTATGCGAGGTCGGACGCGGCCACGTCGGCACCGGTCGACTGCACATCGCGCTTCCGATCAGCGCGCTCATGCACCTGGCATCGCAGGTGCCGGGACTCGACGTCGATGTCGACACCGGTCTGGCGTGGTGCCAGCCGTCGCAAGTCGCGCGAGTGCGTGACGTCGCGGCGGCTCTCGCAGGAGCGAGGTAGCCATGACGACTACGCAGACAATCAGGACGGTGCACGCGCTGGGGACGGACTTCGCGTGCGGCGCGCGCACAGCGCAGATTCGCCGCTCCCTCGCGCGGCCGGGCTCTTGGGTGGTGACCGGGAGCGACGGCCGGACGCAAATCCGCGACGACTACTTCGACGCGCGCACCGAGGCGGTGGCGCGCGTGACCAAGGGGGTGGCGTGATGATCCTCGAATCATCCTGCTACCACGTCCACGCGACTCCCGCTTGCCCGGAGTCGCGTGCTAACGTGAGCGTCAGCGCCGGCAATCCCACCGTGCGGGGGCAGGCGTTTGCGTCGGTCTCGCTGCACATGACGGCCGCCGACGCCCGCGCGCTGGCCTACGACCTGCTGAGCGCCGCCGACCACGCCGACGGGCTCGCGCCGGCAGAGGTCGACTGATGCGCTGGGAGCGGTGCTGGCAGTGCGACGGGCGCGGCTCCACCGGGCCGTACACCGATGCGGGGGAGCCGCGATTCGTCGGCGCGTGCACCGAGTGCCGCGGCAAGGGACGCCTGCGCACAGACGGTCACGAGCGGCTCGAGTGCAGGGCGCAGAAGCTCGCCGTGCGCCGCGCGTGCTGGCGGAAGGCCGCCTCGTCACTGGCCAGGCGGTGTCGCGAGGACACGCCGGGTAATGTATCTTGCATTTTCTCGCATCCCATGTGATTGTGTCGTCATGAACAAAAAGCCAGGGAGACCAAAGAAGGACCGAGGAGACTCTCAGACGAAATGCGTATCGGTGTGGTTGCTTGAAGACGAGAAGGAATCGATTCAGAGAGCAGCAAACAGCGCTCGTCTACCGGTGAGCACATGGGCCGGGAAGGTACTGACTGACGCAGCCAGAAGGGCACTGTCAGCGTTGGGAGTGTAGCCATGGTCTACATATACTCACTCAAAGATCCAAGAGATGGTGTGGTCAAATACATCGGGCAGACTCGCCACATCGGTACGCGGTTGTCAAGTCACATCTCTGCAGCATATGGGAATCCCAGGAAGGGAAGAAGTGCCAAGGACGATTGGCTTAGGGGACTTGAAGCTTCTGGATCTATGGCGATCGTAGAAGTCCTTGAAGAATGCGACGATGACAACGCCGGTACTTCTGAGAAGAAGTGGATTGCATTTTATCGAGAGAACGGGGAATTGTTCAATATTCAGGGTGGCTCTGAGTCTCACGCAAACCTCAGGGAAGGATGGGTATCTACTCATGTCCCGATGACAAAAGATGAACGGCAGGCCTGCAACGAAAAGGCAAGACTCACCGGTCTTAGCTACGCCGTTTGGGCCAGGATGAGACTGGTTGACGCGTCAAGATAGCGTTGTTTAGTGGGTTATGTCGATTTTTCTTGCATCGGGAATACACGGTGCTAGTATGTATCTCAGGAGGACATGAACATGACGAAGACGAAGGCGACGACACTTATTTGTGAGGATTGCGGCAAGGGAGAGCGAGCCGGCGAGCTCTGGAGCACGACCAATGCGCAGTCCGCCCAGGGACTCGGCTGGTGCCCAGGCTGTGCGAGCCTGCGCGTGGCCGAGACCACCTTCCAGCCGACCGCGCGACTCCGCGCTGCCCAGAAGGCTCGCCGGGCTCGCGCAGGATACCGCTAGCCGCCCGCGCTTCGGCGCGGTCTGCGACTCTCCCAGAGCGCCGCAGACCGGACCGAAGAAGGAGGACACGACGATGACGAAGACGACGATCGAGATTGGCCAGAAGGTCTATCTGCGTTGCAGCCCATGCCACGGGCAGATACATTGGGCTGGCACCGTCGAGAAAATCGACGAGCTTGGCATCCTGGTGCACTGGACTGATACGCCGATGGGACATGCCGAGCAGCGCCACTACTCACGGGAGGTCCTCACGGAGAAGCCTGTCTAGCCAGCCCGCGCCTCGTGCGCGGCAGCCTCACGACCGATCGCGGGGCTGCCGGACAGGAGGACACGATGACGAAGATGACGACATTCCGCCCGACGAAAGCAGACATGGCAGCCCACCGGCGGGTGATGGCCGAGCTGGCGTCCGAGCGCAAGAAGATCGCCGCGAAGGGAGGCAAGTAGCATGAGCCACAGCCACCGAGAGCAGACGTACCGCGACCTGCACGACAGCGACCTGCGACCATTCGATATGCCGACACAGGCCGAGCGCGATCGGCAGGCAGACAACGAGCGACTGATCGATCTATTCCGCCTGGCGTTCGAGGCCGATCGTCAGCTGACGGAAAGGGGAGAGTGACAATGCGTCGATGCAATTACGATGCGTGCCAGATTCGGCACGAGGATGACCAGGCCGATCGCGACCGGCTTGCGACCGAGAACATCAGCGAGCTCGCGGACCTCGACGACGGCGCGATCGTCGATCGCCAGATGGACAACGACGTCACCGACCGCGTGCAGATCGCGAGCATGGACGCGCGCCTCGCCGAGCTGGTAGACGCGCACGACGCCACCGCTCCGCTGTTTCCAGAGTTCGGGCCGCGGACCGAGGCGCAGGTATACTCGCTCGACGACTACCGCGCCGGTCTCGACGTCACGAGGACCGACTGGCCGGCTATGCCAGACCGTGAGCCGAGCTGGGGGCAGGTGCTGCGGATGGCCGCAGAGGACGTGGGCAAGGCGATCAAGGAGGTGCTCTAGTGCTCGATGACAAGATCGGCGGACCTGCAAACGATCGCGCGCGCAAATTGGCCGACGAGATCAACGACAAGGCGACGGCCGCCGGGTGCACGTCATCCTCATGCCGCGTGCACGGAGAAGCCCACATGACGGGAACCATGTGGCGCCTACGCTACACTGGCCACATCGAGCTGCGGTTCGAGGCTCTCACCGTGGCCGGACCTAGGCGCCGAAGCGTCAACGACTGCAAGCGCCCGATCGACGCCGACAAGATCGTCAAGCTGCTCGTCGAGCTCCAGGGGTATTACGATCGCCAGGATGCGGAGCGAGCGCAGTGCAACGCCGCAGATGCGGCCTGGAAATCAGCCGCCGACAAGCTACGCGTCGACGCGCCGAAGCGGCTGGAAATCACATCGAGCGCGTCCGGTATCCACCTGCACGCGGACTCCCTGACTGCAGCTCAGGCCCGCGCAATCGTCGACGCGCTCAAGGTGCTGCCGTGACGTCATCCGCCGCATACCTCGGCCCCTACATCGTCGTCGCTGCCGGCGGACTCTACTCGGTGGTCGACCGCATGACACGAACGCCGACGCTGTTTGCTGATGGTAACCCGGCGATCTTCGCCAGCGCATTCGACGCGATGTTGTGGGTCATCCTGAGAATCGCTTGGAGGTAGGCCAGTGACATCTATCTATATGCCTCTCACTGACGATGCGCTGGAGAAATGGTTCGACACGTTGACGAGGGTTCAGTTGTTCATGCTTGCATCTGGGGATGCTGTTGGATTCTGCCAGAGCATGCGCGGCACTACCGGAGATATCTCGCTGTCACTCAGAATCTACGAACAGCTGCGTGAGGTGCTATTGTGACCTTCCTCATCAGCCGCAATCATCGTTTCAAAATCCGCCGCGACGACGAGGACTCGCTCTGGCACATCGAGGACCGTCAGACTGGCAAGGTCGTGGCCGAGAACGGCGTCCCGCTCGGATTCGTCGAATCGGCCGAGGCAGAGGACTGGATTGCAGCGCACGACGTCCCCGGCTGGGGCTCGAGAAAGGCAACGACATGAAGCTCAAATACGTGGTCGCAGAATCGCTCGAAGACGCGTGGGTGCGTCCCCGGCTGGGGCTCGAGAAAGGCAACGACATGAAGCTCAAATACGTGGTCGCAGAATCGCTCGAAGACGCGTGGGTGCAGCTGCAAGAGGGAACAGAGGTAGAGTCAGCCAGCAAGGCAGACGAGCTGCTCGCAGACGTCGAGGATGGCACAGGGAAGCCGCATCACATCTACCGTGTCACTGTGGAGCAGGCAACATGATCATCCGCGCAAGGCTCAGGCGCGGCGAAGCGTCCACCGTCGACATCAAGGTGCAGACGTTCGGGAGCTTCGTTCCCGGCAAGCGCTCGTTCCAACTGGCGCTCGAACTGCTCGGATGGACCCAGTGGGAACTGGTCGGGTACGAGGAGGACAAGCCATACACCGAGATCGACTTGGACGGAGACGACAACGGAAAGGACGGTAACTCATGAATCTGTACTATAGGCTGTGGGAAGCAACGAGTATCAGAGGCTGGTCAGTGTTCGGCGTTCTCGTGGTGCTGTCAATCATCGCAGTGATGTGTGGCGGCGTCTGCGCGATAGCGTGGTCGATCGGACCGTGGGCGATGTCGGTTTCCGGGCCAGTATCCGCACTGGTCGCTTGGAGAATCTGGAAGGCTGCACTGTGACGAAAGAACGACTGGCCGACGCGCTGCTGATGGCGGCGATGGATTGGCAGAATGGCCACGGTACATGTGGACTCGCCTGGACAGAAGGGAAAGAGACGTGGCTGTCACTTACCGACTTTCCAACCGATTTCTTAGTTGCCGACCTGGCTACCAGCGCGGCCATCTCCGAAGTCGCCGGCATGGGCTTCGACCTGCAGAACGACGACGGGAGCGACTGCGAGAAGGTGGCGGTAGTCGACTGGCCACGGAGCGACGACGAGAACCGGTACATCATGCGACCGGTGCGGAAGTGACCCGCCTCGACCTGCTCGCGTGCGTGCTCGGCCTGGCGCTCTTGCTGGCGGTGTCGCTGTGAGGTGCTCATCGCTCCCGCGGCTCATGCTCTGCCACGGTTCAGGCCGCACCGACGACGGCGTGCTCATCGACACGTACAACGACGCAGCCGACGACGGGACAGATGCCCACCGACTGATGGCTAGCTGGCCAGACGGCGACGCTCCGAAGTACCTCACCGACGAGCTGAGCGCCGACGCGCGCATCGGGTACTTCACCGCGGCCAAGATGTGGCGCGAGAACATCAGCGCATGGATGCCAGACAGCGAGGCCGAGGTGGAGCTTGCGTCCGATGGTCTCACCGGGCACATCGACCGACTAGCCGTCATCGCCGTCAAGCGCGCCGCTGTGGTGCATGACTGGAAGTTTGGGCGCAAGGACGTGAGCCACAAGCACCAAGGCTTCGGCTACGCTTTCTTGGTCCTACGCAAGTATCCCGATGTGGACACAGTGACCGTTCACTTCGGATGGCCGCGCACCCAGGAGCTGGAGAGCTACACCGTCACCCGTGAGCGAGCCGAGCAGTGGGACCGCGAGCGACGGGAGCGCATTGAGAAGTGGGACGGCAAGTTCTGCACCGGGGACCACTGCGCCCATTGCCCGCGCCTTTCCACGTGCCCGGCCCAACGGCAGCTGGTCAAGCGCGACGTCGAGGTGTTGACCACCGTCGGGATTCCAGACGTCACCGCGATGGAGCCAGCCCAGCTCGTGGACTTCCACCGCCGGCTCGCGGTGCTGTCTGCAGTGCTCGACTCGGCAAAGAAGAGCACGCGCATGGAGGTCGAAAGGCGCGGCGACGTGTTGAGCGGAGACGGCCACGTGCTACACTTGGTCGAGGAGAACGGGCCACGCAAGGTCGACACGTTGAAGGCTTGGCCCGTACTGAACAGGGAGTTGGACGCCGACGAGCTGGCCCCATGCATCTCTGTGAGCATCGGCGACGCAGAGGAAGCCGTAGCCAAGAAAGCCGGCAAGGGCAACGGCTCCAAGGCCAAGCGCGCGCTGGCCGCCGAACTCGAAGCGGTCGGCGCAATCACTCAAGGGAAAGTCTCGAAGCTCAAATTGGAAAGGATCAAGTGACCATGTCTGAAGAACGAAATCTGCAAGACGCCATCGACGCGGAGACAACCGAATCCGAGGCAATGACCGTGGTCCAACCAGGCGGGCTCGCCGCCATTGCAAAGGGCGAGGTGGAAAGCCAGCTGGACGCCGCCCACAAATATCCGCGCAAGATTGGCACTTTCATCAACGAGGCGAAGTCGATGATCGCCCGCTCCGAAGACGTGGCCGCCATGTGCTTCTACACGCTCCCACCTCGTCGTGGCGGAGACGGCAAGAGCATCACAGGACCGTCGGTGAGACTCGCCGAGATCGCGGCTAGCGCTTACGGGAACATCCACATCGGAGCACGTCCAGTCGACGTCAACGAAACCGAAGTCACGAGCCAGGGCGTGGCGTGGGACCTGCAAAAGAACGTGCGTGTCACCGTCGAAAAGAAGCGCAGGATCACCAACCGCAACGGGCAGCGGTTTGGTGAGGACATGATCATGATGACCCAGAACGCGGCCAGCTCGATTGCTCTGCGCGACGCCATTTTCCGGGTAATTCCTCGCGCGTACATCCAAGAGCTGGACGCTTTCGCGCGCAAGGTGGCTATCGGCGACGCCGAGACGCTTGGGGACCGCAGGGCCAAGGCGTTCGTGTACTTCGCCAAGATGGGCGCCACTCGGGAACGCGTGCTCGCGTCTGTTGGGCGCGACGACATCGAAGCAGTCACCCTGGAAGACATGGAGAAGCTCATAGGGTTCGCTTCCTCGATCAAGGAAAGGATGGCCACCGTCGACGAATGCTTCCCCGTCGTCAAGTCGACAGACGCGCCGTCACCCACTGAATCCGAGGAAGGCAAGCGGACCAAGCTCGACCTGGGCAACGGAAAGAAGCCGATCGTCAAGGTCGAGCTGCCCGACGAACCGAAGGGCGACGCCAAGTGACCACCATCGCAGATGCGACCATCGAACAGCTCGAAGCCGAGATTCGGAAGCGGACGAGCGTCTCCAGCGTTCCCGAGCCTCTCCGGAGCCCTGACTTCTCCGAGCTTCACAAGATGGTGGTAGAAGTGGTCAACGAGTCCCACGCCGAGCAGTACGAGGACGAGGACTTCAAACACTACGTTTACGAGGCCGCCATGATCGCGGTATACGGAAAGAACTTCTTCACCTGGCGAAACTCGCAGAGGTACTAGACTGTGATTTCCGCCGCCGCTCCCGTTCCTCCTGCCGGCTCGTCACCGGCGTCATGCGGGAGCGGCGGCTCTTGGGCCATCTCGCTGGTGCGAGCGATTTGCAGAAATAGCATACGCCCGGTTCGATCCCGGATGGTCCACCAATCGAAAGGAGCAACCGGCAAGCACTCCCGACAACTGAATACCGACCCTCCAGCCTGATGTCAGGCAAACGGCGACCACGGCCGGAATGTTGCGAACGGTGGGACCGCTGGTAGACGATCCATTTTCGATCATCTCCAACACACAGAACCGCCAGCGGTGTTTGGACTCGCAGCCTGAAATGGAAAGTGCAAGCCGGGGCAGTTCCGGCAGAGTCCCCAGGAGGACACTATGGGAATTGAGAATCTGTACATAGTCCAGTGCGACCACGAGGACAACAATGGGGATCCGTGCTGCCCAGAGGAGTACGGACAGGACCAGGGCTTCGTCTCTCGTGGTGAGCTGATGTCCAGCGCGAAGAAAGCGGGCTGGGCTGAATACAGCGATCGTTGGTACTGTCCGAAACATCGTGAGGGCACAAAGTGAAGATCATCGAGAAAGACGCGAGCGGGAACGAAACGACGCTGTACCCGGAGGCGCCGGCGGTTGCTACCGCGACATTCCAGGAACTCGCGGACAAGCTCGGCGATCTGCCGTGTACGGTGCTGGCGACCGCTGGTCCGCCCAAGCCGAAGCAGCGCCCACACCTCGACGTGCTTATCGATCGGGCGAAGCGAAGGATTGCTCACGTCGAGCGGCTCGTCGACGAAGTGCGCGAGCTGGCTGAGTGCGATGGGCTGGACGGAATAGCCACCGAGGTCTTAGTGGCAGCGCGCGGGCTCGTTGAGGCCATGGTCCTGCTCAGGCGCGCCGGCTGCACCGGCAATGTCACGGCGAAGTCGCGGGCGCTGGCGAGGCTGCGGCCCGGGACGCGCGTGCGGTTCGTCGACGAGGAATCCAGCACGCAGTTCGAGGGCGTCTATGGCGAGGTCGAGTTGACGATCGATCGGAGAGTTGAAAACCATGTCTGGCTGAAAGCCGGAGACGTGTCGGCAGGCCGCGCTCTCTGGTCCGAGGTGATCCCCGTCGACGAGGAGGCGGGCAAGTGAAGGACCTCAGCCGTCTCATCGTGCGCACGCTTGCCGGCGGGGCCAACGAGCACTGCACTTTCCGCACAGTCTATGGGCACGGAGAGCCAGAGTGCACGTGGAAGAACACCGTCACCGTCGGCCGTTCGTGGCTGTTCGCGAACCACATCATGCCGGAGGACTTGGACTGATGACCATGAAGGATATCGAGGCGATTGAGGAGTATCTCGGAGCACCCGGGTACGTCTCACTGGACGTCGCCACGGCAAGGGAGCTTGTGGCTAGGGCGAAGGCATGGGAGCGGGTGATGGAAGCCGATACGGTTACGGCCACAACTCAGGAATTCGGCGATATCGCAGTCCGAATCATCGACGACTTCAAGGCCGCCGCCGCGAAAGGATTCCGGCCGTGAAACTCCTCCTCGTCATCCTGGCGCTTGCCTGGGCAGGTCTGCTCGTGTGCATTCCAGCGCGCGCACAGACCACGACGGAGCGGGCGATCGCGGCGGTGTGCCCGGGGCGGGAGTACCTGGCTTCGCACGTCGACGAGGCGGCGCGGCGGTACCTGGTTCCACGTCTGCACCTCGTGGCGATGATCTGGTGCGAGTCGCGCTGCCGGCCCGGGGCCATCGGCCGCATCGGGGAGGTCGGGCTCATGCAGCTGCACGGCGTGGCAGCCAACGGCTTAGGGCTGTTCGAGCTCGTGCAGCCGCGCGCGAACATCCTCACCGGGGCACGGTGGCTCGGCCTACGTGAGCGTGACTGCGGCGGACAGGTGGCTGGGCTGTCTGGCTACAACGCGCGGACATGTCGAGGTGGCAACCGATACGCGCGCAAGGTGATGGCCGTCGTCGCGAGGATTCGCAAAACACTGGAGCACAATGACTAGGATGCAAACCGCAGACGTTGCCAAGGAATTGGTTGCCGAGCACTTCGGAATCGCACGTAAGTACCTCCTAAATGGTGGTCGAGCACAGGTGTACGCCGGCCCCAGGCACGTCCTTGCTTGGCTGCTGCGTTCTCTCGGCATGAGCTACCCGGCAGTGGGAGCAGAGATGGGGGGACGCGATCACGCCACCGCGATGAACAGCGTGTGGCAGGTCGGGCGACACGGCAAGCTGCTCGAGGCAGCTCTCATTCTGCACGCCAAGCTCGAACTTGAGCTTGAGATTTCTAGAATCCGTCTGACGATAGCAGCATGAAAGGTAGTAGTACCATGGAGCGAATCAGCATCAGCGAACCGAGCGAGACCGGCGCGATCAAGTATCTGCAGTCGGTTCGCACGAGCGACGGCATGTACCTCGTCGTTCTCGCGTCCGACGGCCACAAGAACATCGCGAAGCTACGCGCCCGTCTCCCGCGCAACATCTGGCGCGCCGTCACCAGCCACGGACCCAGGTGGGCAGAGTACCGTGACCGCGAAGGCTGGCACGTCACGAAGGAGGAACCTAAGTGATCGTGCAGGGCGACTGCCTGACCGTGCTTCCGACACTGGACGCGTGCTCGTTCGATGCCATCGTGACCGACCCGCCGGCAGGAATCGCCTTCATGGGCAAGTCGTGGGACAAGGACAAGGGCGGGCGCGATCACTGGGTGGCGTGGATGGCCAAGGTAGCCGCCGAGTGCTTGCGAGTCGTCAAGCCTGGGGCCCATGCGCTTGTCTGGGCGCTGCCTCGCACTTCTCACTGGACGGCGACGGCCTGGGAGGACGGCGGCTGGGAGGTGCGCGACCGAGTCTCGTTCATCTTCGGCACCGGGTTCCCGAAGTCGCTCAACCTTGACGGCGGGCTGGGAACCGCGCTCAAGCCTGCGTTGGAAGACTGGTGGCTCATGCGCAAGCCGCTTGTTGGAACCGTCGCCGCCAACGTCGAGCAGTTCGGGACGGGGGCGCTCAACGTCAATGCGTGCCGGATTGAGACGGACTCGCCACGTCCGAACAGAGGCAAGCATAGCGAAAGACCAGAGTCGGGATCCGCTTCTAGCTTTGACCTCGGAAGCGGACATGTTCTGCCAAACACCAGCGTAGGCCGATGGCCCGCCAATCTCATCACCGACGGAAGCGCCGAGATCGCGGCGATGTTTCCGCAGACTATCACGGGTTCTGGAAACAAGAATCCAAACGGCAGCCATTCATGGGAAGGCGGTCCTCTGAAGCCAACCAATACGGTTTGTGATGGCGACACTGGCAGCGCCTCCCGCTTCTTCTACGGCGCCAAGGCGACGCGCGCGGATCGAGAGGAGGGGCTCGAGGCATTTCTCCCCAAGCAGCGCGACGACAGCCGCAAGGATGGCAATCCAGGCGGAAACAACCCGAGGAACCGCGGACTACAGCCACGGCGCAACACGCACGCAACCGTCAAGAGCACGTCGCTCATGCGCTACCTGTGCAAGCTCATCACGCCGGCCGGCGGGCACATCCTCGACCCGTTCGCGGGCAGCGGAAGCACGGGTAAGGCAGCGGCCCTCGAGCGCTACAGGTTCACCGGCATCGAGCAGGATGCCGACTTCTGCGAGATCGCCCGTGCCCGCATCGCTTGGGCCGAGGCGCACCGGTCACCAGAGCAACTGTCACTGTTGGGAGAGGCAATATGACAACGCACCTCTACCGCACGACGTGCCCGATCGGGCGCAACATGAGCCAGCCGTGCCCGTGCCACGTCCCCATCGAGACTCGTGACACGAATGACGCTGTCCGCGCCTGCGGGGTGTGTCTCGCTGAGTGGGAGGAACGCGCCGCCCTCATCGCCGACGGCTGCAGGCTCACGCAGCCGCAGGCCGAGGTGGAAGCTACCCGGCAGCTCAGGGAGGCCGTCAGCGCCGCGGAGAAGCGGCAACGGAGCCTGTTCTGATGGCCTCACGAGACCCCATGCGCCGGATCGTCTGCCCGTGGTGCGACGGCAAGGGAACGTACAAGAAGCTGCTTCGGACGCGCACGGAATGGGTGTTCTCCACCATAGGCTGCGTCCCGTGCGGCGGGAACGAACTCACCGAGGGCACCGGCGCGATCGGCGTCCTGTTCCAGCCGCCATCTTCCCCTTTGACTCCGCGGCGCTGATGTGCTTCAATCGGGATTGCGAGCCATCATGAATTGCGTCAACAATCGAAACCGTCCGCGCCCCTCCCCTCGTGGTGGCTCGCAACTTCTCCGGGGTGCTGAGTGCGCGGACGCTTTGGGAGGTTGACGTTGAGCTGGTACGAAGACCAACTTCAAGATCCTAGGTGGCAGCGCAAGCGGCTCGAGATCATGTCGCGCGATGAGTGGGCTTGCATTCGGTGCGGACGCGGAAACCTTCCTCTGACGGTCCATCATCGCGGATACGACGGGCTCCCGTGGCAGGCTTCCGACTTCGACCTTGAGACATTGTGCAAGCGGTGTCACGACATCGATCACGAAGGGACCGTCTCGCTGTACCACCTGCGCCAGCTCATCGCGCACGCCCATGCATGCCGCGACTACGACACGGTATGGAAGCTTGCGCACTTGGTGGAGAACGATCGCTGATGGCGACGGTTCCATGGATTCGTTTCTACACGTCCTTCCCGCGTCACCGGAAGACGGTGATGCTGAAACGAGAACTGGGTACCTACGAACCGATCGTCAACCTGTGGTGCTGGGCAGCGGACAACGCGCAAGACGGTAACCTGGCAGGGTTCACCGTGGATGAGCTGGAGGACTTCGCCGGGTGGAAGGGACGCAAGGGCGCTGCGATAAACGCACTGCTCTCTTCCGGTTTTCTGGACGAAAACGACGGCTGTTTTCGGCTCCATGATTGGATGGAAGGGACGGGAGCTGGCATTGAAAGTCTAATGAAAACGCGCAATAGGCAACGCGACATCATGAAACAAAAGCGTAACGTTAGCGCTAACACAAACACTCACAGCGATGCTAAAGCATCGCAAATCCCTCTTACTCTATCTGTCTGTGATCAGAGTATATCCGGATCAGATCGCGTGAGCGATTGCCACGCCGACTCAATCCGCTTGGTGTTCGACCACTACCGTAAACTCCACCCCAGGGCGTTCCGTGATCCGCAGCCAGGAACGAAGGAGTGGAGGCTCATCCGCGACCGGCTGAAGGAGGGGACCACGGTGGAGGAACTTTTCCTGTGCATCGATGGCTACCACAAGAGCCCGTATCACACTGGGCAGAACGATACCAAAACGAAGTACCTCGACCTGGAGTTGTTCGTGCGCGACGGAAGCCACGTCTCCAAGGGGATCGAACTTGCTTCCGAGAAACCCAAACAAGAGCCCAGATGGGGTGGCTCAGATAGGCTGTATCGTTGATGGAACTACGCAACATAGACCCAATCGCAGCAGAGAACGACTTCCGCGCGAAGATGGCGGAAGCTGGACTCGTCCCACCGGACGGACTTCGGACGGACGGCAAAATCACGCGCGTCCACGTCGACGGAAAGAAGGGCAAGCGCGACGGGTGGTACGTGTACTTTGCCGACGGATTGCCGGCCGGCGCCTTCGGAGACTGGCACGATGGCGAGTCAGGTTGGCAAACGTGGTGTGCAGCTGACACGAAGACGCTCAGTAACGCTGAGTACCTCGAGCACAAGTCGAGGCTGGACCGCGCCAGGGCGGCACGAAGGTTGGAAGCCGAGCAAGTCCAGAAGGCTGCCCAGGACGCAGCAGATGCGCTGTGGGACGCGGCGAAGCCTGCCGAGGCATCTCACCCCTACCTCGATCGCAAACGTGTCCAGGCTCACGGGCTGCGTATCCACGCTGACGGTAGGCTGGTGGTCCCCATCCGAGATGGAGAAGGACAGATCTGGTCGGTCGAGTTCATCGACGCGCAAGGGGAGAAGAGGTTCTTGCCGGGTGGACGCAAGGGAGGCCTCTGGTTCGAGCTCGGGGATCCCGGGCAAGTCCTGTGCGTGGCGGAAGGGTTCGCAACTGCGGCAAGCGTCCACGAGGCGACGGGGTACTTCGTGGCCGTGGCATTCGATTGCGGGAACCTGGCCAGGGTGGCCAAAGCACTGCGCGACAAGCACCCGACGGCGAAGATCGTGATCTGCGCGGACGACGACCAGAAGACGAAGGGGAACCCGGGGCTCACCGCTGCCCAGCGAGCCGCCAAGGAATCCAACGGAGTCGTTGCCATCCCTGCGCAGCCCGGAGATTTCAACGACCAGGCGGTTGCGATGGGTCCTGGCAGCGTCTCCGAGGCGGTGAACAAAACGCTTGCAGCGGACACTGGCCCTATCGACGCGGCGGACTTGTTCCCGTTGGTGATGGCCGAGATCGAGGCGCGCAAGGACGGGAAGAGCAAGAGCGCGATCCACACTGGGATTGGAAGCGTCGACGAGCTGACCGGTGGGCTGCGACTCGGATACCTGTCCGTAATGGCCGGGCTACCAGGGGTGGGAAAGACGGCAGCCGTTATCGGGATCATCTCCCACAACGCGAACCACGGGATACCGTGCCTGCTGTTCAGCATCGAGATGGATCGTCTCGACATGGGAACACGGTTCATCTCTCAGCTTTCAGGCGTCGCAGCTTCGTCGATCTTCTCGGAGCGCGAGCCAATGGACAAGCAGCAGTGGGACGCGATGATGGGAGCCGGAGAAGAGCTTTCCAAGTCACTGCTGACCGTAGACGATCGCGCTGTCACGCTCAACCAGCTCGTGGATCAGAGCCACAAGTGGTACACCGACAAGGTTCGGTCGGCAGGCAAGGAAACCGGGCTGATCGCTGTGGACTACCTCGGGTTGATTCGCAGCGAGGAAGGTAGCGAGAACCGAAACCGAGAGGTGGCAGCGATGGCCCAGGGTCTCAAGCTGCTCGCCCGCACTCTGCGGGTCCCTGTGCTTCTGTGCGCGCAACTTAACCGTCAGGCGGCGGCCAACGGTGGAGAGCCAGAACTGTTTCACCTGAGAGACTCGGGAGAGATCGAAGCGGCTGCCGACCTGGTGATCTTCCCATACCAGTGGCCGCGCTACACGAACCAGGACGGCGAGCAGGTGATGAAGATTCCGACGGCCGAAGAGCAGGCGCGAGGAGTGGTGGCCGTGGACAAGTGGCTCGTGAGGAAGAACCGCAACGGACCAAAGGGCGCAGCCGCGGTGAAGTGGAACGCCGAGATCATGCTGTACACCGGACTAGGGCAAGACGACCAGCTCCCATGGAGGAACGACGGATGACCGACGCGGAGAAGCTACGCATGATTTCGGATTTGTTCGTCGAGTGGACGAACGAGCCCTATTCGGATTTAGGGCATGGGATGGCAGGACATCCAGCGGAGCACTACTTGGACGCGATCGGCGATGTCATGACAAATCATGATAGCGACGAAGAGGCTACACCATGAGCACCCGCACCCTGCTGATCCTCGTCGAGGTGCAGGTCGAGTGCGGCGACGAGTTCTGCGTGGCCTGCGGGAACTGGCACACGATGGGCGACGGCAGTCGCTACTGCCTGGCGACGAGCGATTACATCGAGTGCGGCCGGCGCACGGCGGGTTGCCACCTGGCCGAGAAGCGAGCACGGGAGATGCTACAAACGAAAGGGGAACGATGAGCAACACGAACACATTCACGATCACGGGCAAGGTCGACCGGGTAATCACGACTACGAGCAAGACGGGACGCGACTTCTATTCGATGGTTCTGGCGGTGGAAGATCAGCTTGTTCCGCTCAAGCTGTGGGGTGAGACGAACGAGTGGAAGACGGCAAAGAAGGGGACCGAGCTGACTGTCACCGGCCGGCTGGGCGGGAGGGCGTGGCAAGACAAGGTCTTCGGCGACGCCATCGCAGAGACGATCGAAATCGTGGGCACGGAGAAAGGCGCCGTCCCCGCCTCTCCAGCCGACGATTCCGATTCGATCCCGTTCTAGATTCACGAACCAAAGGAGACACAAGCAGCATGAAAGACGCAGGATTTTCCGCAACGCTCAAGTCAGCGAAGCTCACGGCCCGCAAGAACCCGGACAAGCCCGACGCGATCATCCGCCGGGTGAGGTTCGAGCTGGTGAAGAACTTCGAGGCGAGCGATGCGGAGTGGATGGGCCCGACGGCGATCGATGGGCGCAAGGCAATGCAGTCGAGGGACATGAAGAAGATCGTGCTCCCGATCGACGCCTACCACGCGAAGGCCACGCTGACCGGGAACGGGACCGCCGAGATCGCGGACTGCGCAGGGGTGACGGCCACGGCGGCCGTCAAGGGCAGGGACGAATCGGAGCACGAGGAGATCACCTTCGTCTTCGAGGCGTTCCCCGACGCGAAACTGGTGACTTTCCTGGCGGCTTCGCTTGGGTGCGGCGTCGACTGCACGTTCGCGGCGCTGCAGCTCGAAATCGGCGCTTGACAGCCCCATCACCTTGATTCAAGATGACGGTCATGATATCTAAGCTCCAGATCAAGAAGCTCACGGCTGCTCAACGCAACGCCATCGCCGGGGAGGCGCAGGTATCGCCGAACACGGTCAGGCGATGGGAGAACGGGCAGCCGCTTAGGCCAGTCAGCCTGCTGCGAATCGAGAAGGCGATCGATCGGCTCAACAGCACGCGCGGTAAGGTGCGGTGATGGGAGCGCCTCGCCCGTCCCGACGGCTGGCGATTGCCAGGATGTGTCGAGAATGCATCTATGACTCGGCGCCGGGCAACGGGACATGGCGCGAGCAGACAGAGGGCTGTACCTCGCCGAAATGCCCACTGTATCCTGTTCGTCCGCTCACGACAGCCACAACGGACGCTGGGCGCCTCGCAGCCCGAGAAAACAGCGAAAATCGCGCAACGGCTGATGCTGCAGCGGTGGCCGAGAATGGGGAAGTGCGGCCATGACCAAGGACGACGCCAGAGAGGAACTACGTAACGCGATCGAGAGCCACGCCGACGCCGTTGCGTCAACGCACAATCCGAACATGGAAGAGCAGGACACCGAAGCGACGGCTGAGGAATGCGACAAGGCCGTCGACGCCTTCGCAGCCGCGTGCGTGGCCGAGGCGGTGGGGCCGGCGCTGGAGCTGCTGGACAAGCAGGCTCACGAATGCCCAAACGTCAGGAAGCTCGCTGGCGCACTTCTCCGAGCAGCGAGGGACGGCAAGTGACAATGCGCGAACGATTCGATGAGCAGTTCGGCAAAGGGCACGTGAGTGCATCGATGGCGGTGGCATTCGCCGAGTCCGAGGTTCGCCTGGCGCTGCAACCGCTGGAGCAGGCGCCTGGGCTGGCGGAAGCGGAAGAGCTTCTGCGGCAGGGCGTGCACACGGAGCACAGCCATACCCGCATCTCCGACGAGTTGGACCGGCTTCGTGCGGAAATCGTAGAATTACGCAAGCTGTGCGGTCGTGCCATCCGTCACGTCATCCTGCCCGAAGTCCCGACAGGAGAAGAGCAAACGTTCAACCAACTCGTGATCGACCTGGTAGCGGCGTCGCGTCCTGGTCCGCAGCCTGGGAGGTGAGCTGTGAGCACTCCGCTAGCGCGCCAGATGTCACTTAGCGCGGAGTTAGCCGAGACAGAACGTCAGCTCGATCAGGCACAGCGAGAGAACGCCGATCTGCGTGCTCAGCTCGCCCCGTACCGTAATGCGCGGGCCGAGATCGAGCGAGAGCTCGAGGGCGCCAATGGGGCGTGCAGGACCGCGTGCCTAGACGATCGCATGGCCGCAATGGTGGTCGAGGTCGCCGACATTCGCCGGCAGCTCGCGGATGCCCGGGGCGAGGCGCAGCGGACGGTGTACGCCTGGTGGTATGAGCCTGACGGAGCGATCGGAGAGCTGCTGTGTGGACGCTGGCTTCACTCGGATGCGGATACCAAAGGGAGACCCGTGGATTCATGCGATCACGCATACGCCGTCACGCTGACAGCGCGGAAGGTGGGCAAGTGAAGCGCGCTGCACGGGAGGAGCTGCGGAAGCGGCTGGCCGCACGGGGGTGGCCAGTGCAAGATTGGGAGATTGGCCATATCGCCAGCGAGATTGATCGAGCCGTCCGGAGGGAGCGCGCGAGGGCAAAAGCGCCGGCACGATTGTACAGGAAGGCGAAAGGACGGACACGATGAGCAAGTATTGCTACGGCACCAACGAGGAATCGTTCAGCGGACTCGATTCGACCGACTTGGATTCAGCGACCGAGGAAGCTAAGCGAGAGTGCCCAGAAGGGCCGCTGTGGATCGGAGAATGCGTTGAGCCGGCGCCGCCGGCGCTCGATGGAGATACAGTGCTCGAAGAGATCGGAGTCCAAATGGGAGACGAGGTTGGCGAGCCAGCAGAAGACTGGCCAGACCTGTCCAGAGAAGAAGCGAAGGTGTTGGGCGAAGCGCTGACGAGCGTGCTCATGGCCCATCTTACTGCGGCCGGAGCGTGGCCGCCGAGATTCTACTCAGTGCGGAACGCGCAGAAGATTCGATAGGGAGGACGGACACGATGACCACCGAGAAGCAGACCGAGGGACAGCAGGGCATGAGCGACGAGCGGATGGCGCTGGAGCTGGCTCACGCGTGCTGGGATGATCCAACGCAACGGCTTGGCGTCGGATGGTGCAGCGAAGACGAGATGGTCAAGTGGCTGCGAGTCCTCGCCGCGGCCCGCGAGCTGCTCGCACCGACCGCCAAGCCTGTCGAGATTCCCGCCGCACTCGTCGGCAAGATGCCCAACCTGGAGCTTCGCATCAGTGGAAACTGCGGCGCGGAAGCGATCATGTTGGCGGCGTGGAAGGACTGTCAGGACGCCAAGCAGGCGGGGAGGCGCGAGGCGCTGACCGAGGTTGACGAGCGCTACCGCTTGGCATTCACCAGATACGGTACGTCGTGGAATTATAGCTACGATGAGTTCACGGCGTGGCTGGACAAGCAGCGCGACGCCTGCGGCCCCGGCGCGAAGGAAGAGTTCGACGCCGACGACGGCCTGACCGACGCCGAATACGCCGACGTCGTCCGCGAGCACACGTCGGAGGACGCGAAGATGCATTCCACCACGACGGAAGAGGCGCCATGGGTTGTCAAATGCCCGGCAGGCATGACGCCAGCGCTTCCCGTCGAGCCGCTGAGCGATGACGACATTGGGCGCGAGGCGCTGCGACTCATGAACGCCGTGGACGGGCCGCTCCGCGATGTGCTTCGACGGGTCGCCGATGCCCAGCGCGCGACTGTGCGCCCCGTGAAGATGCCGACGGTGGAGGAGCTGGGCGCTGTCATCTTCCAGGTGCTGCTCACCGAGGCACGATTCAACAGAGGCGCAGAACTCAAGATCGCCCGCGCCGTCCTCTCCCGCCTAGGAACGCAGACGGAAACTAAAGGAGCGAAGTGATGCAAAAGTGCCCGTTCAGGTGCGGGGAATCTGGCGGGACCGACCTGCACGTGGTCATCCCATACGACGACGGAGGCGGGTTCTTCGTCGAGTGCTCTGACTGCGGATCTGCCGGACCCGACGGAGACGACGCTGACGGCGCAATCGCGGCGTGGAACGAGCGAGCACAGAGCTTCGCTGGCATCAATCGAGACGTCCACCCGACGAGCCTACACGGGGAGATTGAGCGCCTTACCCGCGACCAAGACGAGTGGAAAGACTTGGCTCTGAGGAATCAGGCAAGCATGGAAAACTATGTGCGTCGGTTGGGTGACTCGGAATCGATTTGTCGAGTAGCAGAGTCGGAGATCACGCGGCTGAAGGACCAGCTGACGGCGGCGTTGCTGGAGCGCGATGGCCTGGCGAGCTGGAAGGAACACGCGTTGTGCAGTCTCGCCAGGTGGAACAAGGTGCAAGACGAGCTTCAGCGTGGACCGTATGGTGCGAAGCTGGCCCACGATGCGTCCACCGAGGCCATCCGCATCCTCCGCGAGCAGCTGGCGATGGTGGAAACGCGTACAGCAGAGTGGTCGGCCGCCGACAAGCGCTGGCGTGAGAGCGAGCAGGCCAGACAAGTCGAGCATGCTCATGCCATCTCCGAGATCACCCGGCTGTCCCGAGAGCAGGCCGCCGAAATCGCGCGCCTCAACGAAGCACTCGGGCTCGCCCAGCGCCAGCGCGACAACGCAGAACGCGCGCAGCAGGTGGAGATGGTGAAGCATAGCTGGACCGGAATTGACTTTGGTTCCGAGCCGCCGGTTGTTGTGACTCCAGTGCCACCGACGCAGCAGGCAGAGAGCACGCGGGTATCACAATCGCCTGCTGCCGAGCGCGGATTCTGGTTCGCGTTGCACACCGACGGGACTCCGTTGATCGACATGGGCGGGCATCCGTGCCACTACGATTCCGAGGAATCAGCCAGGAACGCGTCGTTCCGCTGGCGCGGCGACGGGACTGCGGAGGTCCTGTCTTCGAGGGGCGCCTGTCACTGCGAGATGTGCTCTCGCGTGTATGGAGAGAAAGCGCCGCCAGCCGAGGCGCCCATGCCGAGGCTGGAGTCGTGCGAGGTGTACCCAGACCATCACGGACGCGTCGTCATCGGTAGGTGCCAGGCGCTCGCTGCCGCCCGGGCCGACCTGGCCGAGGACCGCACGAAGATTGTGGACGCGTATGAGTTCGTCCTATCGGATGTCCGCGATCGGGACCGGAAGCGCATCGCCGAGCTGGAGCGCGAGTTGGAAGTGGTCAAACGCCAGATGGGAATCGAGTGCGAGGCCAAACACGTCAACGCCCAGGCTGCGTGGGAGCTGGCCGAGCTGCGAGGAAGACTAGAGGAGTGGTGCTGTACCGTCGGCGAGGAACTGTGCCCTCCAGGAGCTGACACTTATGGCGAGGGCGTGCGCGAGAGCAAGAGCCAGGTCGCGCTCCTCCTGCACCTCGACCAGCCGGCGGGGCGCGAACCCTGCGACCGATGCGTGGCCGAGCGCAACGGCGGGAGCTGCGAGTGCCAGCACACCGACAAGGACGGTGCCAAGTGAGCAATCCGAAGAAGCAGGACCGACGAACGAGCCCGTATCGACAGCGCAAGCCGGCGCCGTTCAGGCGGTGGAGCGTGGCCTACGAGCTAAGTGTTCCGATTCAGCTGCTGTGCGGTGATGACGTTGTGCTGGTGTTGCGAGCAGTGGCAGGTCAGAATCCGCTGGCAGAGGAGATCGCTTCAGCCCTCAACCGCGCCCGCGTCGTGCTGCCGAAGGAGAAGCCGTGAGCGACGAGCAGAACCGCGACCACCGGTGCAGGACCTGCGAGCACTGGAGCGCGCCGTACTTGCCAGAGCGATGGGGCCAAGAACCGTGGGCTTGCGAATGTCCGATTCCGTTCTTCGTCACGAATGCAGAGGAAAACGTGGGCCCCATGGATGGCGGGAGATGCTTGGCGTACCAGTACAGCTACCGCCGGGCAAGGCTGGTGAAGCCGTGAAGTGGTGGGCCGGCGATTATGTGTTCTTTCGAGTCAGACGTCACGGGCGACTGTGCAAAGCGGCGTTGATGTTGATTCGCTCAGCGTTGCGTGCGAGCGGGAGGCTGCGTTGATCTGCGACCTGTTCCTGGTCAAGACCGCGCGCTAGGTGGTACGGACGCACAGGAGGGACAGCAATGCATGACCCGAGAATCGAAGAAGAGGCACGGGAGTACCTCGACAGAGTCGATGGGGTGACCGACCGGTGGACGAGGAGCGACGTGTTCCGCCACCTGGTCGCGTTCGCCGAGTACATGAGGGCAGTGGACAGCGCGGACAGGAGGAGACGGAGTGGAAGCAGCGATCAGACGGGCAGAGGCAGCACTGGCTAGGATGGCGAGGACCATCGCGGACATGCAGAGGATTCTCGACGAGCGGGAGTGGCGGGAGGTTCCGACGACGCCGATACCGCCCGCGCTGCTGGCAGAGGTACGGGGCAGATAGGCTCGCGTTAGAGAATCGTCAAGGGGCGGCCGATTCTCCTTGCGCTGGTAATACCAGCGTGGTATCCTAGTCTCATCATGACGAAGACGAAGCAGACCCTGGCGATTCTGAAGCAGACCGTAACGACGCGCACAGTCGACCGCGCTTCCTGGAAAGCCATAGCGTTCTCGGCCAAGATCGCGAATGTCATCAACGCGGCACTCGAGGGCGACCTGGCGACCGAGCTCGCGGCCGCGGCGGAGGTGCGGTCGTGAAGCTGCTCATCATCGCCGTCATCATCTGCACCGCGATTTTCGCCTACGGCCCTGCCATCGTCCGCGCGCTCGGGGGCGCCTCATGAACTACGACCAGAGCGAATGGGGCGACGTCAGGACCACGCCAGACGGGATGAGCCTGGAAGACCTGCGCAGGGCCATCGCCGAGCGCCTGGCCGGGCACGATGGCGTAGTCGCGCGCGAGATTCCACCGAGCATGGATGTCACGATGAAGCTTGAGGCCATCGGTGGCTAACCAGCACACCGGCCGCCGCGGGCTGGGAGTCGGGAGCAAGACCCTCATCGTCAAGGTGACCGCCGACGAGAAGGCCGCAATCACGGCGCGGCTGCAAGGTCTCACATACAGCGACTACCTGAGGGTCAGGCTCGGGCTCGAGACGAGCTCGGAGGTCGAAGCAGAGCACAAGGACGGCGGCAAATGACCACCGCACTCGTGCTCGTCCTGCTCGTTTTCGCGTACGCCAGGATGCTGTGATTTTGGTATGATAGTGGGGATGGAAAGGTCCGCTTTCGTAGAAGAGCGAATACGAAACAAGGTACTCAAGTACATCCGAAGACACGGCATCGCCGTCGACGACGATCCTGAATGGAGGTTCACGACGTCGCATAACGTCGGAAGAGAAAAGCAGCTATGGGAGGTGTACATCTACGGGCTCGCCGACCCACGTGACCACGTGATTCGGTACGTTGGAAAGACGGTGAAGCCGCTCTACGAACGCGCCACCGGGCACATGAACGATCCAACGAATGCTCGTATGGCGGAATGGGTTGAGTCGTTGGACGCGGTCAATGTCGTTGTGGAAATCGTTGCACTGGAGATCTGCACTCCCAAAACATGGGAGTTGGAAGAGCGCAAATGGATAGCCAGGATGCGTAGGATAGGCACCATCCTGAATCTTGACAGAGGTGGAATCAGGGGGAGCCAACGGGGGAGGAAGAGCAACTACAAGGGGCCGAGAACCGCAGCAGGACCTGTCAGAATTCTGACAAAGGACGAGATTGCAAGGCTCAACGCAGAACTACTTGGCGAGCAACCGTCTTCCGTGGCACCTTAGGCACATGCAACTCAAGAGCATCCAGTCGCAGGGACAAGACCTCGGCTGGTTCGCTCACAGGCAGTCAAGGGACGCGCTGGTAGGTACCCGGACGCGCGAGCAGTCGCGGCGACGTGAGGTAGGGCAAGGCCACATGCGAAGGGGTTCCGTAGGCTCGGTCATGTGGACAGCGAAGTAGCCACCAAACTCCACCACGTCCAAGACGAACAAACGAATAGACTCCGGTTTCTTCTTCTCTCAAGTATGAAAGAAAACGGAGCCTTTCTTGCGTCCATGGTCCTTCCCCCCAATACGTGGGCCATCGTTTCCGCGCCGTCTAGACCAAATCGCCCACGTATTGGAGAAGAAAGAACGCACACGGGAGCGTGGTATCCTGGAGTCGTGGACAAGCCAATTCCAGGAAAAGACGAACCAAAGACTTCGCGCGAAAGGCAGCTGGCAAACCTGCGACCGGCCCAAAAGGGCGAGGTGCGCAACCCTGATGGCAAGAACGGGCGCGAGGGGTCCGAGGCGTGGCGCAAGTTTCTGGACGCGTTCGATCCGACGGACAAGAGCAAGACACGCCGTCTCCGCATGCACGAAACTTGGTACGAACTCATCCTAGAGAAGGACACCAACGCGCTCAAGCTCGGAGTCGAGCAGGACATGGGGCGCGCGAAGCAGCAAATCGATCTCACCAGCGAGGACGGCAGTATGAGCCCGCTCGGCCACGACAGCGTGGCAGATGCTCTGCGGGCCGCCATCGACGAGCGCCGACGAGCCAAGGAATTGCCGGCGCAGGAGCAGCCCGCAGATGACGGCGCTGCCGACAAGTGACGATCGATCAGAGCTCCAGCGCGCGATAGACGGCATTGGCGGGCCAGAGGCGTTCCTGGAATTCTGGGAGGCGCAGGACCGTCAAGCGCGCTTCGAGCTGTCCTACGACTGGGCGTGGTGCGCTCGCAAGAAGCAGCTGCCACCGCCTGGAGACTGGCTCACGTGGCATCTTCGCGCGGGCAGAGGATTCGGGAAAACCAGGACCGGGGCCGAGTGGGTGCGGTGGAAGATCGAGCGCGATGGATGCGTGCGTGGAGCTCTGGTAGCGCCCACCGCTGCCGACGCCCGCGACGTCATGGTGGAGGGCCCATCGGGCATTCTCGCCGTGTGTCCACCATGGAATCGCCCGATCTACGAGCCGAGCAAGCGGCGCGTGACGTGGAAGAATGGGGCACAGGTGGCGCTGTTCTCGGCAGAGGAACCCGACCGCCTGCGCGGTCCTCAGCACGATTTCGCATGGGCAGATGAGCTGGCGGCGTGGGCGCAGCTCGAAGAGACGTGGGACATGCTGCAGTTTGGGCTTCGGCAGGGCTCGCGTCCGCAAGCGCTCATTACCAGCACGCCGCGCGGCCTGAAGTTCCTGCGCGAACTCGAGTCCGAGGTCACCACCGTCACCACTACGGGGAGCACCTACGAGAACGAGGCCAACCTGGCGCCGTCGTTCCTCGGCCGCATCCGCAAGAAGTACGAGGGCACGCGCCTCGGCCTGCAGGAAATCAGCGCGCAGATTCTGGATGACAACCCGGGTGCCCTGTGGAAGCGCTCGATGATCGATGGGAAGCGACTCACGCTGGCCGAGTTCGTGGCGATGGGCATCCAGCTTCGCCGCGTGGTCGTGGCTCTGGACCCGTCCACCACGGCCACCAAGGACAGCGACGAGGCTGGCATTGTGGCCGTCGGCGCGGGCATGTGCGCCTGCAAGGGAAAGCCGGAGATGCATGGCTTTGTGCTCGAGGATGCTACCGACATCTACTCGCCGGTCGAGACGTGCCAGAAAGTGATCGAGGTCTATGAGCGCCGCATGGCCAACGAGGTGATCGGCGAGACGAACCAGGGGGGCGACTGGATCGAGGCCCTGTTCCGCACGCACGAGAAGGCCAAGCACCTGCCCTACCACGGGGTCCATGCCAAAGACGGCAAGCGACTGCGGGCAGAGCCAGTGTCGTCACTCTACGAGCAGGGCTGCGTGCACCACGTGGGCATGTTCGCGAAGCTCGAAGACGAGCAGTGCACCTGGAACCCCAAGGACAGCGACGAGTCCCCAGACAGAATCGACGCCCTCGTGCACGGGCTCACCCGCCTGCTCGTGCAGCCAGCACCAGCGCCGTACACCGGCAGCCCGTCGGGCTACCACCCGCGCCGGTAAGGCCAGCCGCGCCAAAGGCCGATACTTGGCCAAATGGCGCAGAACATGACCGGCCCCGGCATGGGGCGCATGCTGGACATTCCAGTCCTGACCGACTGGCGGTCAACAGACTCGATGGTCACCCTGATGACCATCCTGCAGGAGCACGAGCGGGGGTACTTCCAGCGATCGGCTCTGCTCGTCGACGAGATGCTGACCGACGATCGCATATGTGGCGTGCTCGACACCCGCATCGGCGGACTGCTCTGCGCCGACATGACGTTCAAGCCGGCGGACGATCGCCGCAAGTCGATGAAGCTGGCGCGCATTCTGGGTGGCTCCGACGAGGCCGACAGCGACGGGGAGTGGCTGCGGATGCTCCCGTTCGAGACAGCCTATACGCTGCTCAAGTGGAGAATCATGCTCGGATTCGCGGTGGCCGAGATCGTGTGGGACACGATGTCCGGTCAGTGGCTCCCCCGCATGGTGACCTGGCATCCGCGCCACAGCTACTGGAATTGGGGCAAGCGCTGCTTTCAGCTCATGACCTCGGGCCCTGACCCGGAGCGGCCCTACACCGCGGTTGATGACCAGTGGACGATCGACCTCCCTCGCGTCGATCGCGACGTCGCGTACGACGGACACTGGTTCGTGTGGGGAAGCCCCTACTCGTGGATGCGCGGGGCGATTCGCCCGCTCGGGACCAAGTTCATCGATCGCGTCTGGAATGAGCGCGATTGGGCCAGATATTGCGAAAAGCACGGCATGGCCATCATGGAGGGCAAGGTCCCGACGGGAACAGACGTCGCGGAAAAGGACCGATTCCTGAGCGACTTGTCGAACCTCGGCAACGAGCCCACGATCATTAGTCCGCAGGCACCAGCCGGTGAACCCAGCTACGGCTTCCAGATGCACGAGGCTCAGGCCCGCACGTGGGAGACATACAAGGCGCGTAAGGAGGCGCTCGACACGGATATCGCCATCCTGCTGCTCGGGCAGAACCTAACAACCGAGGTCAAGGGTGGCAGTCGAAGCGCGGCCGAAGTCCACGAGAACATCCGAATCGACAAGAAGCGCCAGGATGCAGACCTGTTCCGCCAAGTGCGCGAGCAGGTGTTGGTCCCGTGGTGCCTGCACAACTACACCTTCCCAGACGTCGCCAAGGCTCAGGCGATTGCGCCGTATCCCCAGCCGCAGATCAGCCCTCCCGACGACGAGGAGAGCGAAGGCAACGCGCTCAAGCTTCTGGGCGAGGCATGCACGGCGCTCGACGCTGCATATGGGGCAGTGGACAAGCGGGCAATACTCGAAGCCCACGGCGTCCCCATCGACGAAGAGAAGGCCGCCAGGATCGAAGCTGCCGACGCCAAAGCGGCGGTCAGCGCTCCGCCGAAGCAGCAGGTTGGGCTCACGCCGTCTGCCCTCGGGGCAATCGTCACGGTCAACGAGGCTCGCCGACAGCAGGGCCTGGAGCCGCTCCCAGTCGATGGCGACCTCACGATCGCGGAGTACCAGGTCAAGCACGCCGACGTGGTTGGCGGAGCGGCCAAGGTCGAGGGTGGCAACCGAGACCCGTCGAAAGAAGAGCCACCGCCTCCCGTGGCGCCCCAGCTTCCAGCGGAGCAGCAGGCCACCGCGACTGACGTCATCCGCTACGCCGCCCTCAAGGCAGGCGCCGCCAAGGGGCCATCGGCGCTCAAGCGCGTGGCGAAGTACCACGACGCTTTGACGACGCACGCGCGTCGGCTCGCGGCCAAGGCGCTGGCGCCAGACCTCGAGGCCATCCGCGAGGACATCGACGCAGCGAAGGACTTCGGAGACCTGCGCAGGCGCGTGGTGCGCAGGTTCAAGGCGATGAAGTCAGCGCCTGAGCTGGCCGGAATTCTCGAGCGCCTGAACGTGCTCGGCAACATGACCGGGCGAGACGACATCCTGCGAGGGCTGTGACTAGGGGACGGTGATGCACGTCCCGGTCAACGCCATCGATTCGTCTGAGCGCTTCGACGCCGCGATCGAGGCCATCGAGAAGCGCTCACCCGTGCCGCGGGAAGAGTGGGAGGCCATGACGGCGCTCGAGCGCGAGGCCGCCTTCACGGTGGCACACGTGACCGAGGCCGAGGTGCTGCAGCAGGTGCTCGATGCAGTCGAGTCGGCCGTGCGCAACGGCACCGACCTCGAGCAGTTCAAGGACGACATCTACGCCCAGCTGGTCGAGTCGTGGGGTGGCGAGATACCGGGCAGACTGTCCACCATCTTCCGTACCAACCTGATGACGGCCTACGGGGAGGGCCGCCACTCCATCATGTCGTCACCCACCGTCAAACAGGCGAGGCCGTTCTGGCGCTACGACGCCACCATGGATGACCGCATCGATGACGAGTGCGAGGAGCTTGACCAGACCGTGCTCCCCGTTGATGACCCGTTCTGGGCGAGCCATACGCCGCCGCTGCATTACAACTGCCGGTGCGTCATCGTGCCGCTGTCGCAAGAAGAGGCCGACGAGGAAGGCGTTGACGACGAGGGCCCAGACGTCGAGGCCGACGAGGACTTCGGCGCGGCCCCGAGCGCGCAGGGCGAGAACTGGGACTTCGATCTCAGCCGGTTCGATCCGGAGCTGCGCGAGGAGCTCGAGGCGGTTCTGGAAGAGTAGAACTTCTCATCCATACGACGAGCCCAGACGATCCTCGGTCCTCCAACACCACAAGCGGATAATTGTTGCCATGATCGTCGGTTGCCAGGAGAGCAACGTCGTCAAACCACCATCCAAGCCCGCAGTTCTTGAGACCGGATTTCATTCTTCCTCAATCTCCGCAATGAGCGCGTTGGCATCGTCGATGGCCATCTGCCGATGATGGGATGGCCCGTCCACCATCACGACGATGTTGGCCAGGGCGCGCAGCAGTCGAGGGGCGGCAACAAGCAGGCGCTCGGCTGCTGGGCTTGCGTAGCAGATATCGTCTGTGTCGATGGCGATGGCCACCGGGTCGTTGTTACCGTCACTCACGCGTCCGGTGCAATCCGTGCTCCACGGCGCCGGGTGCTTGTCGAGGATGCTCATGTCTGCTCCTTAACGAATCGATCGGAAAGGTGCTCAGAAGCAATCGATAGCATCTCGCCTATTTTCTCGTTCGTCGCCGTCGGATAGTCGGCCATGATGACTCTAGCGCTTCTACCTAATTCCTCAAAGTATTTCATTTGAAGGCGCACAACGACGCTGGCCAACCGTTCGAGGAATCGTCGCTCCGCAGATGCCCTGCTCTCTGAAACCCAGCCTGGCATCTCGGACTGGCGCGACAGTTCTTCGTCTCGCACCAGCAATAGTCCATCAGCAGCGTCTCTCAAGCGGCGCAGAATATCTGCAATTGTCATCGCTCCACCTGCCCCCGCAGCGCGCCCGAGATTACACGCTGCCACTCGGCCAGCGGCACGCGTGCGATCACGGCGAGCGGACCACCGGCGATGCTCGTCGACTTCTGCCCGGTGCCGACGATCAGCTTCGGGCCGAGCGTGTCTTCTACCATCGAGCCGAGCACGGCCACAAGGTCGCACTTCTCGGGAGGCAGCGGCTTGCCGAGCTCGAACACCTCGGCTTCTTCGGGAACAGGTTGCCACGCATCTCCGGAGAATACCTCGATGCCGTGGGCGCCAGTCCGCATCCTGTCCCCCGGCACCAGCATGACCTGAGCTTGCGGGACGACCTGCAGCTGGATGTTGACCCCCACCCGGTGCCCGACTGGCAGCAGCGGAGGCAGGGTGGCGCTCAGGAGCGATTGCGGGTTGGTCTTGTGGTCACTCATTGGTCTCCTTTACCGATGTGCACCTGCAGTTGAAGCTCGGGGTTTTGCCGACAACGCCCCATCCAGTCGATGGTCGGCTTGTCCATCTTGTTGAAGATCCATTGCAGCACCCTGTGAACGACTGGCCATCCCATCGCCCTTGAGCTCATGACGAAATTCCACAGCCGGTATGGACACCACTTACGCTTGCTAGCCGTCCATGCTGGGAAGATCACGCTACGCCCTCCTCTGCTAGTCGCTCCACCTCGGCACGACGGACCATCACCCGCTTGCCGAATCGCACGGTAGCAATCTTGCCCTCGCCGGCCAGCCGGCGCACGTAGGGCTGAGATAGCCCGAGCGTCTCGGCCGTCTCGGCAATGGAGTAGGTGAGCTTCGGTTTCGGTTCGGATTGATTCGCCATATCGGCACAGTATCACAAGGGCCAGCGCAGCCTTACCCAAATCGCGTGGTAACGTCACAAATACTAACGATTTCGCGCACTAAGGACACACGTGGCCAAACCGCACAATGGCCATGTGAGCAGGAGCAAGCGACATCGCGACGACGAGCGGGTGACCACCCTCAAGTCAACAGCCGTGTTCGATCTGCCCGTCGGAGAGGACGGCAAGCGCAAGGCACCGTCGGAGTTCCGTGTCTTTCCCGCAGGGCCCTTCTCCACCACGAAGGGCATCTTCATGTTCACGGGCAAGAGCGCCTCCGACGTGATGAACGCCTACGCGGGACGCGCGCTGCCCCTCATGGCCGACTATGAGCACCAGACCGACGCTGAGTCCTTTGGATTCCCGCCGATGGAGGCTCCAGCGTCCGCTACCGAGATGACCCCGGAGATTCGCCCAAGCGACACTGGCCAACCAGAGCTGTGGGTCAAAGACGTGAAGTGGACCGACCGAGCGAAGGCGTACTTGGAGGCTGGAGAATACCGCCTCTTCTCGCCCGTGTTCGGCCACACGCCCGAGGGAGAGATCACTTCGCTTCAGCGGATTGCGCTGACGAACAAACCAGCGATGGACGGGCTCCAGCCCCTCGTCGCTGCAACCCAGTCCGAAGAGGACGAAGACGAGGAGACCGAGATGGAAACCTGTGCGAAGTGCCAAGCGATGGCTACTGAGCTGAGTGAGGTCAAGGCACGCCTCACGGCGCTCACCGACGAGAATTCCCAGCTCACGGCCAAGCTCAAGAGCTTCGACCAGTGGGCCCAGGAAGAGAAGAAGGAGCACGACGCTCTGACCGCTCTCACCGGGCAGGCCGACAAGGCCGCCATTCTGGGCGCCGTGACCAAGGCCGTGGCTGACAGCAAGGAGCTTGTCACCCTGAAGGCTAAGGTCGAGGCCGACCGTGTGGCGCACCTGACGGCAGAATACAACACGGCCGCCGAGTCAGCCGTCAAGGACGGCCGCCTTCCTCCCGCGGTCAAGTCGAAATGCGACGAGATCGCCAAGAGCGATGGCATCGAGAAGGCCATGTCGTTCTTGACCGCGTTCGCTGGCACGGCCGAAGCACCCGCCGGCGCGCGTGTCACCGTCCTGACCGACTCCAAGAAAGAGCCCGCCGGCACCGTCGTGCTGAGCGAGACCGAGATCAAGTTCTGCAAGGACTCGGGGATTTCCCCCGAGCTGTACGCCAAACAGAAGGGCGCGCGGGCATAGCGCGACTCCAACGAAAGGGAAAACACCATGTCCGCAGCTACAAATGTCAGGGACACCAAGCAGCGCACGGGCGACGTCGATGCCGCCCTCGTGACTGCAGTCACCGTCTACAAGGGCACGCTCGTCGTGCTCGACACCGCCACCGGCTACTGCAAGCCGGCCGTCACCGGCACGGGGCTCGTCTGCCTCGGCGTGGCCGTCATGCCTGAGCCTTCGGTCAGCACCACAGGGATCAGCAGCGGGGTCAAGAAAATCCCGGTGCGCCCAGGTCGCTGGCTGCTCGCCAATTCCGCGGCGGCAGACGAGATCACCAACGCGTGGCGGGGGCAGCCCTGCTTCATCGTCGACAACCAGACGGTCGCCAAGACCGACGGAACGGCTACCCGCTCGGTGGCCGGCACGGTCGAGGAAGTCGTCGCCGCTGGCGTGTGGGTCAACGTTGGCTCTGTCAACGGGACGGCACTGGCGGCCGAGATCGCGGCGCGCGAAGCCCTCGACACCGACCTCAAGAGCTCGACCGGCACCACGCTGGCCGGCGTCCTGCTCGGGACCCAGACGGCCAACACGCTCACCAGCAACGTGATCGGCGCCATCCCGGTGGTCCACCGGGTGACGATCGCCGACGGCGTTTCCGCCGACACCGACGTCACCCTGACCCACAAGACGCTCATCACCGACGTCCACGTGATCAAGACCGCCGGCGCGGGCGGCGCATCGGACACCATCCAGGTGAAGAGCACGGCCAACGCCATCACCGATGCGATGAGCATCAACGTGGCCGATCAGGCCGTCGTGCGCGCGGCCACCATCAACGACGCCTACCAGACGATCGCCGCTGGCGGGATTCTCCGGGTGTCCATGACCAAAGTAGCCGCAGCCAACACGGCCTGCGTCGTCATCGTCCAAGGCATCCGGGTCGCCTAGTAGGAAGGGAAACAACACCATGTTGCTCAATCGTGCAGCCTCCGAAATCCTCTTCACGGGCTACAACGCCCAATTCCAGGCGGCCTTTCTGGCAATGCCGAAGTTCTACCAGGAGATCGCGACAGAGATGCCGTCCGGTACGACCACCGAGCTGTATCACTGGATCGATCAGCTCCCTGGGATGCGCGAGTGGATCGGCGCGCGCCAGAAGAACAACCCGTCGCTGCGTGACTACACGCTGACCAACAAGCCTTTCGAGGACACGATCGCCCTCGACAAGTTCAAGGTCAAGGACGACACCCACGGCGCATTCGCGCAGACCGTGTGGGCGTTCGGCCAAGCGGTGGCCAAGTGGCCCGACGAGCAGATCGCTGCTGTTGTCGAAGCTGGCACCACTGACCTGTGCTTCGACGGTCAGTACTACTTCGACACGGACCACCCGCTGTCGCTCGACGATGCCAGCCTGAGCACCTACAGCAACCTGCTCGTGGGCGCCACCTACGACCTGAGCGCCGACCCAATCGGAACTTGGGCGAAGGCCCAGGCCGCAATGGGAGCGTTCAAGGGCGCAAGCGGGAAGCCGCTCGGTCTGCGAGCCGACACCCTGATGGTTCCTCCGGCGCTCGAGCGGTACGCGCTCCAGGTTGCCCAGGCCAACATCGTCCCCCAGACGTTCGGAGACGTCACCGGCACGGCCAACGTTGCCGCCGCGAGCGTCTCGAACATCTACATGGGCAAGATGAAGGTCGTGGTCAATCCGTACCTCACGACCACCACGGCGGCCTACGCGCTCTGCACCGCACGCGGGATCAAGCCATTCGTGTGGCAGCTCCGCGAGGCGCCCGTGTTCGTCAATCTGGTGGACCCGACGCTTCCGAACTGCTTCAACGAGCGTGAGTTCATCTACGGCGCCGAGGGCCGCGGTGTCGCCGGCTACTCGTTCCCCTTCCTCTGTATCCGCCTGAGCCCGTCCTAGTCCCCCGGCCCGGTTCGTCCGCGATTCCTCCTTTACGCGGACGAACCGGGCGCATTTCAAAGGAGAAGTCATGCCCCAGCGTTTTCAGGTTCGCGCCTCGCTCATCAAAGGCCAGACGTTCTACTGCCGCGCCGGTCGTGGGTGGTCGTCTGAATGGACCGAGATCACCGTCTTGGATCAGGACGATGATCCGATGCACGAGAACAAGGTCAAGAACCTGCCCGACGTACCCGATCCAGTGAACCTCGGTCGGCGCTCGTTCGCGCTAGTGAGCAAGGACCCCCGTATCACCGTCCAGGCGCTGGACGGTGGCACCGCCGACGCCATCAGGGTTCCGGAGCTTGAGGCGCGCGCGGGTGAGCTCGAGAAGACGATCGCCAAGCTACGCGCCGACGTGGAGTCCCTCACGATGCGCGCACGAGTCGCCGAGGGCCTACGAGATTCCAAGGCTGCACGCGTGGCCGAGCTCGAAGAGCTACTGTCGGCCGCCGAGAAGGAGCGCGACAAGTCCCACGCGTCAGCGCTCGATGTGATCGATCAGGTCAAGCGCGACTGCGACGCTCGTGTCGCCGACCTGCAGGCACTACTCGAAGAGGCCACCAAGCCTGCCGACAAGCCGGCCAAGAAGACCCAGGCGAGGGGGTAACCCGTGGCCAGGTACTGCACTGCCGCTGAGTTGGCGGTATTCGGCGTGCGGTCAGAGGCGCTGCGCTCAATCTCCGAGGACGATCAGAACTCGGCCATCGACGCCGCCAGTGACGAGATCGACGGCTATCTGGGGGCTCGCTACGTGCTGCCTCTGACGGCATGGGAGAGCGACCTGCGCAAGCAGTGCGCCCGCCTGGCTGTCTACCAGCTCATGGTGGTCCGCGGCTTCAACAGCTCGAGGACTGCCGACGAGCAGCTGGTCATCCAGCAGGAGCAGGCCATTGCGTGGCTTCGTGGCGTGAGCAACGGCAGCATCGTCCCGCGCGTGACCGACTCGTCTGCCGGGCCTTCCCCCGGCAAGGTGTCGGGCGGGGTCATGGTGTCGAGTTACGCCAGCCGGGGCTACACGCAGCCCGATGGCTACAACGTGCCGTTCTCGGGAAGGCGCACCTGATGCCCGTCACGGTCGACAAGGCAGCGCTCGAGCAGGCAGTCCGCACGCTCAAGCAGATGGCGTCCAAGGAGCGTTGGATCGGCGAGCTGGCCATGCGGGCATCGGCCGGCGGTGTGAAGCTGGTGGCGGACGAATACCGAGCTTCGACAGACCCATACGGCAAGCCGTGGGCGCCACTCAAGCACTGGCGCACGCGAGACAAGCGTGCCGCCAGGAAGCGCGCGCGCCAAGGAAAACCGATGCGCGGCCCGAAGGTGCTGATCGACAAGGGCATCATGAAGGGCAGCACCGGCGCCTCGCCTTCCGGGAAGGTGGCCAAGGTTGTGGTGCCAACCTGGTACGCGCGGTTCCACCAAGAGGGAACTCGCAAGATGGCCCAGCGGATGATCCTCCCGCTCAACGAGAAGCTACCTCAGTCGTGGGACACGATGATCGGGCGTGAGGCGAGAACCTTCCTAGCCCAGCGATTCGGGGTGAAGTGATGGCCGTCCTGAAGGCACAGGCCAATATCGGCGACTTCCTGACGCTCGTCTTCGCCGAGTTCCTGACGCTCGTTGGAAGCCAGACTCGTCAACCAGTCAAGATCTTCGGCCCGAAGGACTCCGACGCCAACATGGCGCCCCCCGGTGTCTGGTGGGCCCCCGGTGATGAGTCGTGGTCGCCACCGCAGCGCCAGGGCATGCCGAACAAGCCTGGCTCGCTGTGGGTGCGAGAAATCCCGCTCACCGTGCTGGTGTTCGGCGGCGAGAACGACCCGACCGGTGAGGCGACGTCACCCGTGAGCACATGCCTGCGGGACGCTGACGTCACCGAGTGGCTGGTCGAGAGGCTCGTGAACGCCTTCCACCGCATCGGCTCACAGCACAGCTACCAGATCGGTGGCATGTCGTGGGGCGAGGGCGCGCGCTCTGGCATCGGTCTGGCCTGCGAGCTTGACGTGACGCTAAGGCTTCCCCTGGTGCGCATTGATAATCCTACTGTGACCGTCGAAGGAATCGCAACAACTGTGGAGATCGACACGGATGGCGACTGACGAGACCCAGGAAGCCGAGGAGGCCCAGGAAGCGAAGACTTCCAGGGCCATCGACCTTGCCCGTCGCGCCGGCATGTTCCCGGCGATCGTTGCCGGGCCGCGCGCGCGCCCAGCGACCGAGAACCCGAAGGCTTGGTTGTACCGAGCCGCGAAGCTGCGTTTCGGCTTCGGCGACGAAGACCAGATGACGGATACCGAGTTTTCCGCGCGGATTGCTGCCATCAGCACCGTGCTTGTCCGATAGGAGACGCCCATGAGCATTCCACGCGTAATCATGAACTTCAAGGACGGCGGCCTCGGCATCATCCCGCCGGGCCCCGGTGGCGCGCAAGCCAAGGTCGGCGTTTCGCTGGCCGGAACGGTGAACACCATCTACCCGATCTCGAGCGGAAACGTGGCGGTCAGCAGCCTTGGCGGAGGCCCGCTCTGCGAAGCCGCGGCCGGTGTATGCGACGTCGCCGGAACGACCATCTACGCGGTCCCGTGCTCAATCGTGACGGCCGGTAGCGTGACCGCTACCTTCACCCAGACTGGCAGCGGCGCCTGCGTGGTGTCGGCGACCACCGGGCCCCATGTCGAGGTGATCGTCAAGTGCTCGACCGCTGGCACCGTGGGAACTGCCGCTTTCAAGTTCTCGGTCAACGGCTCTGTCTACAGCGCTCCGGTGGTCTCGGTGGGAACGACTTGGGTCTATCGCGTTCCTGGAACGTTCGTTGTGCTGACGTTCTCTCCAGGAACCTACGTGCTCGATTCGACCTACACGATCGCTACGACCGGCGTCATCACCCGCGGCGGAAGCGCGATCGACACCGTGACGGCGTCCTGCTCTCCGGTGGACGCGTACCGCGTGCAGGTCACGATCACGCTGGCTGGCGCCCGCGGTACGTCGCAGTTCACCTACTCGCTTGATGACGGAGCCGTTGTCAGCCCGTCGATCGTCACGTCCGCGACCTACGTCATCCCGGGGACCGGCATCGTGCTCGCGTTCACCGACGCGGCGGCCGTGCTCGATGACGTCTACGATGGCGTGGCGGTCCCACCGGCGACCGACAACACCGCGATCGGGCTGGCCATCGACGCCCTCACGGCGAGCGCGTTCACATTCGAGTGCATCCACGTGGTTGGCGCGCCGACGAGCGCGGCCAACACCGCCACGCTGTGCACCGCCGTCGACGCCAAGATGACGACGGCCGAGGCCAACAAGCGCTACATTGCCGGCATCATCGAGTGCCCAGAGAGTGAGAGCGACGCCACGATCGCGGCTGCGCTACTGTCCTTCGCCAGCGCTCACGGACGCATCTGGGTCGCGTGCGGCGATGCCGACGTGGTATCAACCGTCACTGGCCTGACCATGCGTCGCAACGGAGCCTGGGTGCTGTCCGCGCGCCTCGCCGGCTCGAAGCTGTCCGAGAGTCCTGGCAAGGTCCTGCTTGGCCCGCTCCGCAACGTGGCGGCCCTCGATCGCAACGAGGAGTCGACGCCCGGTCTATCGGATGCACGCTTTGTCACCCTGCGGACGCTCATCGGGAAGGCTGGCTACTACATCACCGACGGGCCCACGATGGCCAACGTATCATCCGACTACGGCACGATCATGAACGTGCGGGTAGTCGACCGCGCGGCGCAAATCGCGAACGCGGCCTACACCGACTACCTCAACTCCGACGTCCGCATCGACGCGACGACGGGCTACATCGACGAGCGCGACGCTCTGACGATGGACAACAACGTGACGGCGCAGCTGCAGGCTGCCCTGCAGGGAAGCCCGGGAAGCTCGACCGACGAGTGTTCACGCGTTTCAGCGCGCATGAGCCGCACCGACAACCTGTTGTCGTCGCCCATCGCGACCGCAGTTGTGTCGATCGTCCCCAAGGGATACCTGCGGACCATCAGCGTCGACATCGGTTTCGTCAACCCCGTGCTTGGGTAATAGGAGATCACCATGAGCCAACCAGGATACCCGGTCATTAACGGCTTCGTGCCGAGCTATGCGTCCGTCGAGGTGAACCTTGGAGGCGCAACCGGTGGCACGAACCTGCCCGGGGTGAAGTCGATCAACTACAAGGAAGCGCTGGCAATGTCGCGCGTCTATGGTAACTCGGTGAACCCGCAGGGCCGCACGAGGGGCCAGCTCACGGCGTCAGGTTCGATCGAGTTCTGGCGCGATCAGTGGGATGCCATCATCGTCATCCTGAGTGGGACCGGAGCATGGGGTTTCGCAGAGAAGCAGTGGACCGTCAGCGTGAGCTACGCCGAGACTCCGCTCACCACGGCGTGTGACGTTCTGATCGGCGTGCGCTTCCATTCGCCCGACACCTCACCCACCGAGGGGACGGAGGCCCTGACGGTCAAGTGCGAGCTCGACATCATGCAGGTCAAGTGGAATGGCATCGGACAGCTAAGCAACCTCAAGAGCTTCAGCGCCGTTGCCCCGTAACGAACCGTAACACCAAAGGAGAACCATGGACGAGAAGGAGTTGCAGAAGGAGTTGAAGCAGAAGTTGATGGCCGCCAAGGAAGCGGCCGGCGGTGGTGAGATGCTCGTCGTCGAGACCGACATCGTTGGCGCAGAGGCGATCGGATTCCGGGTGCCGAACCTCGCTGAATGGCGGCGCTACCGTGCCGAGACCAGCGACCAGAGCCCTGCCGTCAAGTCCGCCGCTGCCACTCCCCTCGTGTTCTCCTGCTGCGTCTTCCCGACACGTCCAGAGCTCGAGCGCATCGTCGAGGCCCACCCGGGCATCATCGAGACGTGCATCAACGAGTTGGTCGAGCACGCCGGGGTCGCGCGCGCAAAAAAAGTTCACAAGATGTAGCCGGGTGGCAATCCACCCAGAAGGATCTGGTTGAAATGGCCGAAAGCCTGATCGCATTCGTGGATGGCGACCGAGGCGATGTAGGCCGCACCGGAGCCATGCTGTTGGCTGAAGGGCTGGCCAATTTGCGGGTCTGCAGCGAGTTTGCCCAGGGGTACGCCAAAGCGCTGAGCAAGCGCGGGAAGCGCGGCTGATGGCCGGCGGTGGCGGCAAGGGCATCGAATGGATGATTGAGCTGGACGCCCGCACTCAGGGCGCCACCTCGGTCATTGATGCCCTAGGAAAGACTCGGTCGTCCGCTGATCTTGCCGGCGCCGCCATCGACCGCGCACTCTCCAAGATGGAGAAGCTGCCCAAGACCATGGCTGGAGACGCTGGGTGGTCAAAGGGTATCGGGAACCTGAAGCAGCTCACCCGAGGGGCGCAGCTTACCGATCGTGAGTTCGGCGCCGTCCGCCTGCGCACGCAAGCGCTTGGCGCAGAGTTGGAGCACCTGGGGACATCTGGCGGGCAGAAGGTCGGCGGGCTCTGGCAGGAGGTTTTCAAGGGCGCGGCAGCGTGGGACATCGTCAAGTGGGGGGCGGCGCAAGCGCTCAACGTGATCGAGAAAGTCGGCAGCACCATGTGGGGAGCTGTCAAGATCGCTGCTGGTAGCGAGCGCACGGGGCGCGTGTTTGCCAACATGCTGGGGGAGCGCGAGGGGAAGGATACGCTGGAGTTTCTTCAGAAGTTCTCCGATCTGAGCGAGTTCACCGACGACGCGCTCAAGGGCATGAGCGTCGAGCTACTACGAGCAGGGCTACGAGGCGGAGACTTCCGCAATGCGCTTGGCGCTGCCATCGACGTTGCGGCCGAGGCGCCAGACAAGATGGAGGGATTCCAAGAGGCCGTCAGCTCGCTATCGCGAATCGCCCTCACTGGGAAGGTGGACTTCCGCACGCTCCGAGGTCTTCGACTCGACCCGCACGAGGTGGCAAAGCAGCTATCCGACGATCTCCGTCTCACCCCTGACGTGGTCAAGAAGAAGCTCCAGGACGGGACGCTCAAGGGCGCCGACGCCATGGACTCGATCTTGACCGTCATCGAGCGCAAGACCGGCCACCAGCTCGGCGGCCTCGGCGAATCGATGGCCGACACCATGACGGCCCGCCTGGACAAGCTTCAGGATATCCCTGACGAGATGTTCAAGGGACTCAAGCATTCGCAGGGATTCCAGGACATCAGCGACACGATCTCAAGACTGACCAACCTGTTCAGCCCGGAGAGTGAGACTGGACAGCGAATCCAAGGAGCGCTCGTCAAGGCCCTCGATGTCGTCGGAGAAAAGGTCAAGTCCATCGACTGGGAGCGAGTCGCCGGGTTCGTGGCAACTGTGGCCGAGTCGTTCAAGGACTGGGTCGAGCCGTTGAGCAAGGTGGCCGAGCTGCTCGGATACTTGGTCAAGTCGCTCGCAGGGTTGATGGCTCTTCCTACCCTCGGGAAGGACATCGGCGACTGGTTCGCGCGCAAGCTCAACCCGGAGATCGGCCAGACCGGTGCAGCTGCGCAGGACCTGATCGACGAGATGGGATCGGCCAACGAACGAGCCTGGAAGCAAGCTGGTGCTGACGTCGCCTTCGCAGAGCAGGCAGGATACCGCGAAGCCAACGACCAGCACTCTCCGTCGCGGGTGTGGCTGCGCATGGGGCAGGACACCGTCGCCGGGCTCGCCCAAGGATTCGACACCGCGGCGCCGATGGCTCAGGCCGCCGCTGCCGGCGTTGTCTCTCCCCCGTCGGTCTCCGACATGAGTGGAGCCATCGCCCCATCGAGCACCTTCCAGGCAGGCGGCATCACCGTGAGCGTGGCCATAAACGTCGGTGGCTCGTCGTCATCCGCCGAGGACATCGCGCGCGAGGTGGAGCGGGTTGCCCCTACAGCCATCATGGAAGCGCTCGAACAGTTCAACGTTTCGCAGGGGTTTGCGTAATGGCAACCAAGGGCGGAAAGACTACGCGGCTTGCGGAAATCGCGGTTGACAACGAGAAGTATGGTGCCGCCGCGACGGGGAACCAGTTTCAACTATTCTGGGACGATCCGCTGTTTGACAACGAAACAGGCGAGCCGATCGGCATCACCGGTAGCATGTGCGGAGCCAACGCCTGGGATAGGGTGATGCTCAACGGGACCTACCTGCCAGGAATCTGGGACGCGACTGCAACGCCTGCCATACAGCTCGACGTCCAGAAGCCTCAGGGATTCGACGGCGCGGCCCTCGTGTCACGCGGCTACGTCCCTGCTGGAATCACGCTGACGGGGCAGCTCTGGACGCCTAAGCAGTGGTCCCAATGGCAACGAATATTGCCGACGTTCTGGGCGGTACCGCATCACTACGCGGTCAACGATTCAAAACGCCAGCGTGGGCAGATACAGGGAGAGCAGAAGGCCGTTAAGGTAGATCATCCTGGACTCGCGGCGATGAACATCCACGAATTGGTCATCCGCCAGATCACCCCTCCCGAGGCCACCGGCCAAAAGGGCATCCGCCAGATCAAGATCATGGCTGTCCAGTACGTGCCTCAGCCGCAGAAGCAAAAGCCGGCGACAAAGAAGACGAGCGGGACCGGCGCAGATCGCACCGTGCAGGCCGAGAAGATCTTGGGCAAGAAACGCCCAGGGAACGCGCCGAAGCCACCGTCGACGTCTGACGTTGGGCCAATCCACAAGGACCTATGATCACAGCGACGATCGCGGGACAGCAACGAACGGCAGCGCGGGCCAGCCTGATGCTCCCTCGCAGCGGCGCATGGACGGGAACCCTCGTGCTCGACCAGGACACCATCCCGCGCGGGGCAATCACGGTCACGCTCTCCGGGGTCGACATGCCGGCGTGGATTCAGCGTTGCGAGCTGGTCAAGGGCATGCTGGCCATGAGGGTCGTGGGTGGAGCGGGGGGGCTCGGCCATGTAGCCACGCCGAAGCACTACCGGAACCCGACGGTACGCCACGTGCTGAACGACTTGGTGGCCGGCGCAGGTGAGAGCCTGAGCGCGGCCTGCACGGCCTCGGTGCTCGATCTCCCATTGGGCTATTGGACGACGCTCGGCTTGACCAACGGAGTTCTCCTTGATGCGCTCATCGAGGTTGCTGGCGGTGGATGCGTCTGGCGCGTGCTTCACGATGGCGCGGTCTTCCTCGGCACCGAGACGTGGCCAATGTGCCCAGCCGAAGTGCGGGTGATGGACCAGGACGCCGGGAACGCGTCACAGGTGCTGGGCACCGACTCGCTCGGCATCTGGCCCGGCACCACGATCGCGGGTCGCAGGGTCGATGTTGTCGTGCACGAGTTCGACGGCGCCACTCCGCGGTCAAGGGTCTGGTGGGCGGAGGAGCACGCATGAGCCGACTACGCGACGCATTCCGAGCCTCCCAGGGGGCCGACCCAATGCTTCGCTACGGGTGCATCTACCGCGCGAAGGTGACGGGCCAGTCCAGCGACCTGCAGCGCGTGAGCGTGCGCCCATTCGACGAGAGCCTGCCGAGCATGGCCGATATCCCGCTTCGCCACGGAGTGCCCGGCATCAAGGTGCAGGTGGCGCCAGGATGCACGGTACAGATCGGGTGGGACGATCGCCGTCCCGACCGTCCCTTCGCTGCCCTGTGGTCGGCAGAGGCGTCCGCGCTGCGGGTGATCATCTCCTGCCCTTCCATCGAGCTCGGGATGGAGAACGCCACCGAGTTCGTGGCCAAGGGGACAAGCCAGACGGCCCAGCTCGTGGCGGCGTTCACTACCATCGCAACGGCGCTCACCAGCCTGGGGCAGGTCCCGGCTGCGCTGTCATTGACCGCCACCGCGGCACAGCTTCCCATGCTGCTATCGACCAAGGTGCGCGTGGGCTAGGGGGTATCCTGGAGCCATGGCAACGACGTCAGACCCTCTCGGCATCGACCTCGCCGTCTCGGGCGACCTCGACCCGAATTTCCGTCTGTGCCATGGGGCGGAGAACCTGAGCAACGCGCTTTGCCGACGCCTCTCGTGCACGGCCGGGGCTCTGGAGAGCATCGGAGACGATCCTGCCTACGGCTACAACCTGCCGGACCAGCTTAACCTCGACACCTCCGACGATTCAGCCCTGGCGATCATCAATGCCAGCGCGCGCAACGAGCTGCTCAAAGATCCACGCGTGCAGTCGCTGACCACGCAGGCAATCTCGGTACCGGACTGACCCATGGGGCTCATCCTCAAAATCGCAGGTGAGAGCAGCGAAGGCGACTTCGACTTCGTGGCGTCGGTCAACGACATGACCGTCGATCGGCTCAAGCAGGGCATGCCTTCCGACGCGCCCGCTACCCAGGGGGAAATCGTCGGGACAACCGTGACGGTGGTCAGCCAGAGCGGCGCTGGTGGCCCATCTATCCTGTCCGTGTCGGGAGGTGGCGGAGGCGCGCAGACCGTCCAGCCAGACCTTGATGGCCTGTACTCCAGTGACGTGGCGGCCGAGACGCTGCTCAAGCAGGTGCTGGCCGACTTCTCGGGAATAACCGGCACCACTGCTGCGGTGGCGTTCTCGAGCTACGTGCGGGCTATGGGAGGGGCGACCGGGACATTCCGCCTGCGCGTCGGCGGGACCGACGGCGTGGCCGACGGGACCCTGGTGGCGACGCTGACGGTGACGTCGACGAGCTACCAGATGGTCACGGGAACCGGATCCGTAGCGAAGCCGGTAGGGCTCGCGCTGGTGAAGCTCACGGCTCAGACGAGCGTCACTGGACTGGACGCGCAGATCAAGTCGGCAGTGGCGATCTTCACCTAGCCGATACGGTGCAGCCTGAAGTTGCAATCAAGCACGGTGATGTCCGTAGCGTTGGTCGTGTTCATGACCTTGGGCCAGACGCGGTCTCCTGCCTTCACCACGATCGGGCCGTTGGCGATCGGCACCGCGGTTGCGCCAGCGATTTCAAGTGTCGACAGGGTGTTGGGCGCCTCGGCGGTCTCGACGCTGATGATGAATTTGAACAGCTTGGCAGACGGGCTCGCGGTGGCGGAGATACGGAATATCTGATCGTAGATGCCATCAGAATACGGCCCGGCGCGGAGGTGTGCCGGCACCTTCACGGTCCCCGACGACGCCCCGGCACTGCTGGCATACGGCACGTCGTTGCAGAGAAGGTCGGTCGCGTTGATCCTGGTGACTCGTGTCGGAATGTCGTGCATGGTGCTGTTCATGCTTCCGAGTATGACGAGGTCATCATCTGTCAGCCCGTGGGCGGTGGCGCAGTTGACCCGCAGGAGAGGCGAGCCGTCGGCCTCGCTGGCCACGTTGGCGCATAGCCTGCCGGGATCGAATGTCCAGCCGAGCAGCGAGCCAGGCAGAACGTCTCCGACGGCAGGAGACGTCATCCCATGCCATACGTTAGCGACGGAGATTCCGAAGCTATAGGACTTGTCAGTAGAATAGAACTCCCCTATCCGGGGGCTCAAGGTCGTTTCGTTCGCTGGATGTTGAGCCATCGCCGTCTCTCCCAGAGGCATTTCCACACTGAGCCTCTACACGCTGCTGTTTCTCAAGGACTACGTGGCGATCCTACTCTGATCTGCAGGCAGGCGTTATCGGCAGTCTGGAATGCCGTTGACGTCGAGCTCGGCGCCCCTGGTCACGTCGCGGACGCGAGCCATGGCCGCGTTGGCCTTCGCGCACGCGTGCCGCTGCACGAGCTCGAATCCCCCAAGCGAGAGCCCAATCTTGACGGCGACATCATCGGAAATCCGAGCGTGACGAGCGGCTACGAGTGAGCACGTCTCTTCGGCCTCTTCTAGCTGGTCCGGCTGGATGAGGATCCTCATCTCCCCGTCGGGCGAGATGTTCAGGCCGAGGTGATGCCGGCATCGGTAGAACGGGCATGGCTCCGTGGTCCCGAGCCCGCGCGTCTGGCATTCGCCCCAGGTGCACGGCATCTCGTCGACGTCTTCTGCGGTGTAGTCGATCTCCGGGAGCGGAAGCATGGCGGAGATCGCTGCTTCAAGCCGCCTGACCGCCCGATCGTCGGCGTCCAGCCAAGACATCACGTCCGCGAGCGATACCGACGATGCCCGGGGGCGCCAGTCGAGCAGAGACAGCGACGTGTAGCGATGCGTTGGCGCTCGCGATCCATGAGCAGCAGCAGGAACAAATGACCTCTTGCACGCGTGGCGAGCTGGAGACACCTCTGGTATCCCAGAACAGCTCAATATCATTTGGACCACGATCAATCGTGTACGCCAACACAATGTAAAGTCAAGAAGTTTGACGTGAATCTATGAATAGATACACGGTGCCGCTTGAACACCTGTGATTCTCCATAGTGATACGGAATGAGAAGTAAGGCCATTCGCCACTGCGCGCTACCATCGGTCTGTGGCCACCCTTGATGATCTGCTTGTCCCTCGCGATCGGGACACGATAGAGGCGATCCTTCTCTCGACCTTGCAGGCCGAGGGCTTCCCCGTCACTGACTGGTATGTCGGAGGGGTGGCGCGAACCATCCTCAAGATGGTGGCATCGGCAATTCTCGACCGGGAGACATGGATCCGCTACATCGCCTCTGGCGGATTCCTTGACCTGGCAAGCACGTTGGTGGACCCAGAGGGGACGCCAGTCGAGGGTTGGCTGGAGATGCTGGCAGCCCAGAACTTCAACCTCGCACGAGCGCCGGCCACCTTCACGCAGAAGACGTTGACGCTCTCGTGCGCTTCCGGGCAAGGACCGTACACCCGCGCGGCGGGTGAACTCAAGGCCATCAGCCAGACGGGGAACCGCTACGTCAACGTGGCGAGTGTGACCATCCCCGATGGCAGCAGCGTGACGGCGACCTTCCAGGCCGAGTCGCCGGGACTCATCATCGACGCGACGGGGACAATCGACCAGCTGACGACGCCGCTTCCAGGGGTCTCGGTTGTCGACGCGACAACGCAGTTCTCGACGCCTGTCACGTCGTGGACTGGGACGGGAACCATCGTGCCGTCTGCTACCGGCATGCCTTCCCCGGCGCGCACGCTGAAGGTGACGATAGCGCAGTCGGGCCGCATCGACGGCACTGGCGCCCCAGTGGCGAGGTTCACGCTGACCGTGTTCACGGCTGGGACCCCGGTAACCTCTGGTCCGTACGACGTGACCGCTACCCATGCGGACGGGGACATCACGCTGACTTTCGCTGACGGATCCGCAGGGACGAACAGTTTCATCGCCGGGGACGTCTGGTATGTGTCGACTCCGGGACAGCCAACGATCCAGATGGGTGCTGACCAGGAGCTACTCGCGACTCTGGCGCAGCGCTGTCGCGACATGTGGCCAGCGCTATCCGCGATTCCGACCGAGGGGAAGTACGCCGCCTGGGCTCGCCAGTGCAGCATCGAGGAATCGCTTGGCGTGAACCGCGTCGCCACCCACCCGAGCACCGCGGTTGCCGGCGTGGTCAACGTCTATGTCTCGGATGCGCGTGGTACGGCCGAGGCTTCGACGGTTGTGGCCATCCAATCCTACATCGACAAACGAAGCGTGGATATCGAGTATGCTGCCGTCGACGCTGCAACGTCGGTGACGATCAACCTGACTGGCAAGGTCTGGGTGAAGCGGTCGCAGATGACCGAGGTCAAAGCGGCGGCAAAGACGTCGTGGAACTCGTACCTGTCTGGCGTTCCCATCGGTGGCGAGATGCCAGGTGGGATTGTCCGCGTCTCGAAGCTGGACCAGATTCTCGAAGACCTTGGCGTCTTCAACTCCTCTGAGCTTGCCATCAATGCTGGTGGGACAGACGTTGACCTCGAGCTCGACCCGGACGAAGTACCGGCTGCCAGCGCAAGCGGAACCGATGCACTGACCTGGTACGAGGTTCCCTGATGGGGTACGAGCAGTTCCTGCAGTCCATGGTCTTCGGGCCCGACTGGTCGCACGGGCCGTGGTGGCAGAAGTTTTGGGCGTCGATCGGAAAGGTGATCGACTCGCAGAACCTGCTGATGGAGACGGCGTACCGTGTGCGCAATCCAGGCGGCGCGGTGGCCCTCGGGTACTCCGATGCGCTCGACCGCCAGGGAGACGATCGCATGCTTCCGAGGGGTGGGACGGACCCAACCGTATCGGACGAATCGAACGCTACCTACGCTGCCCGCCTCAAGAATGCGTGGCTAACGTGGGGGCAAGATCCGGATGACGGAGCCGGCGCCGGATCGGTGCTCGGGATCCTTCGCCAGCTCAAGATCGCTGGATTCCCGGTCGAGATGTCTGGCCCTCCATACTGGACCGACGGTTGTTTCTTGGTGAACCACGTCGGGAAGATCTACATCCTGCTCTCTGGTGGAGTCCTTGACCCAGTGGGGACGCCTTCGGTGTGCATAAACAGAAAGAGTCTCGATGGCACCGTGAGCGGGACGCTGACCGGCTGGACGCTTGATGCTCGCGATCAGTTCTACTCGAAGTGGATGTTGGTCTTTCTCGAGGATGTCGCTTCGCTGACCAACGTGGAATGCCCGGCCAGATCGCGACTCAACGGCATATGCAAGCGCTGGAAGTCAGGATCTGCGCAGTATTGCGGCGCCGCCATAGTCCCGAGTACCGCGATCGTGTGGGGGTACCCATACACGACGGAGTGGGGGCAGGCAGATCTCAACTGGGGCACCAATGGTGCCCGTTTCATCGACCCGGAGTGAACAAATGGCAACTCAGTACACAGGAGACATGACCCAGACGCAGCCGCCTTCTGCGCTGCCAAGCTTCGCTGCCGCACCGATCGGAAACCTGCCGGCCGATGGTGACACCCTCAATGCATCATCGGTGGCCCAAGCATACAAGGTATGTCTCGACTACCTGGACTTTTTGCGGGTCAAGCTGGCAACCGTCGTTGGCGTCCGCACGTGGGACTCGGGATGGGTGTACGCGGTCGGCGACCTGATCCGGTACGCAACGAACGGTCTCTACTACCGATGCATCCAAGCAGGATGGGGGCATACGCCGACTGATGTGGCGTGGTGGACACCGTGGGCCCTGGACCTCGGAACGTTGAGCGCTGCTGTCACCACCGGCATCACTCCCGGAGTCGGCACCATCACCAACGCGCACGAGATGAACTTCCCGGCAACCACGCACAAAATTCTGTCGTTCAGGCTTGAGGGAATCGATTTGGCAACGCCTGGCGCAGTAGCCTCGGTGACGATAACCATTCCTGGGTTCACCAATGTACGCACATCACACGCCACCCCAATCTACACTGACGCTGCCCCCTACGTGACTGAAGTCAGAAGCACGGTGGCGATCACGTCCGGGTCTGCAATCGTTCTCTATTTTCTGTGCGGTTCTCACGCGGTAACCGGAGCACAATTCAGCGTCATGGTCACTGGTGACTAGCGGTGGCAAGCGGGACGCGCTACGGACCTCGACCGCTCCCCCTGGACATGGGGGCATGCAAGATCCAGAACCTTGGGCGCTCGACCGAAGCGGACGGGGCAGCTCGGATTGATGACATCCCGCTTGGTATCGGCGGCGGTGCTGGGCTCGTCGCTGCCTACGAGCACGACTTCACCACCGACGCAAATCTCACCATCAACACTGACGACGATTGGACGCTGGGCGATGGCAAGGTGTGGAGGTCAGCCAATACGGCCAGCAGTTCGCTCGCGGTAGTGAACGGCGAAGGGATCCACATCTCTGGCAGTGGCGAGGACATAGGCAACACCAATACGTCTCCTCGGCTCGGAACGTACATCGGCAACCTGACCGACACCAACACGATGGCACCGGACGTCTACAGCCAACTCGATCTGTGG